>JGI10211J34971_10000591_pt1 | contig 29797 bp, 31 predicted proteins | sample Etolagsediment_FD_34971 | JGI IMG/M metagenome (IMG submission 34971)
GCCCCCCCGCGGCCGGATGGGACTGCCCCCCCGCAAGATCCGGCCGCGCCTTCCTCCCCCTATTTCGAGGGCAGGAAATACATTCCCCTCTACCTGAAAGATGATCTCAAGGAACATTTTGACCCTATGCTTTTTGACGGCCAGGAATTTTACCACTACAATGACGCCGGTGTGTGGTGTGTCATCGAGTTTGATGCCATCGGGAAAGTTGCCCTTGAAAAAATGGCCAAACATGCGAAGACGTCACGGATACAGGACGCTATCAGGCTCCTGGGTATGGATCTGTACCGACCGCCCGATGAATTCAGACATAATCCCCAGTATCTCAACGTCAAAAACGGCATGATCGATCTTCAAACCATGGAAATGGTGGATCATGATCCGTCATACAACAGTCGGATACAGTTGCCGGTAGCCTGGAAGAAAGGCGCCCCGCGGGACCGATGGGACCAGGCCATGCAGGAAATATTCAAAGACGAGGAAGACAAAATCGGCATGCTCCAGTCATACCTGGGGTATTGCCTGCTTCCTGACTGCCGGTTTCAGAAGTGTATGTTCCTGGTCGGCGCCGGCGCTAATGGCAAATCAGTCATAACAGACGTAGTCATTACGATCCTTGGTCCTGAAAACGTCAGCAGCCTGCCCATTCAGCTGATGGGTCAACGTTTCCTGATTGGTCAGTTGAAAGATAAACTGGTCAATATAACGGGCGAACTGGCTACTAATGCGCCTATCGATACATCGAATTTCAAGGACGCCGTCGCAGGCGGTCTCCTGATGGCCGACACAAAGCACGGCAAACCCTTTGCTTTTTACCCTGTGGCCAAACATTTATTCTCAATGAATGAAATGCCGAAGATAACCGACAAATCCTATGGATTCCAGCGCCGCCCTCTGGTCCTGAAATTCAATCAGCGCTTCGACGGATCCCACTGCGACCCTTACCTGACACAAAAACTGAGAGCGGAACAGGACGGAATTTTCGAATGGATGCTCGAGGGCCTCTACCGGGTTCTGAAATATGACGCGCTTGATATTCCGGAACTGGTACGGAAGGAAACCGAAGATATACTCAGAAACACAAATCCAATGTTGCTTTATATGGAAGAATGCTGCGATGTCGGTCCCGGGAAATATGTCCGGCCTATGGATCTCTATAATTCGTACATACGATACTGCACGGAAGGCCGAAACCGGCCGCTGTCGCGAAATCGTTTCTATGATCAGCTTTTTTTGCACTTCCCCGGCATACGACGCCGACAGATTGGAGCAAACAAAGATCGCATGTTTGCCGGCCTTGAATTAAAAGGAATAGAATAATGAAAAGGGTTGAACAGAGTTATACAACACCACCCCCAAAAAACTGCCTTACCAAAGAGACGATTCTCGCCGCGCTTAAAAGGCTGGATGAAAAACAAAAACGCCCTGAAAGTCCTCACAGGCCGCCAGCGCACCATTACAAGGTGGTAACCTAAAAAAAAACTAAAAAAAACTAAAAAAAAAGGACACGCCATGGCCACTAATCTCAATAACAGTACCTTTTATTCTTTGTTTTTTGTCGCCCCGCCCCGCCCCTACCCTGTTCTGGATAAAATACCGATCATCAGGTTACACGGTAACACTTTTTCAGGGAGAGGTAACACTTTGGTAACACTTTATTCACGCATTTTTGTAATGGCAAGTATTTGTTATTATTGGAATAAATATAGAAAGTAACAAAAGTAACAGTTTTTTTTATGTTTGTAATACATATTATTTCTATTAATACCTATTATTTTGTTTTTATCGTCTTTATAAATAGGAAAAAGTGTTACTAGTGTTACTTTTTGACCTTTTGTGAGCAATATTAAGTGTTTGTATTTTTAAAAATGCGTGAATAAAGTGTTACCAAAGTGTTACTGAGAAGGAAAAAAGTGTTACCGTTATTGTATCGTGGTGAATTATCCCGACTTACCTGAGAGATAAAACGGGAAAAGGCCGATTCAATTCATCACCAAAGGATAAAAGGTCGCACAGCATGATCGCCGATCTTTAAAAATCGGGGGGAGCCGCGAAACCAGCGTAAAAACTAATAAAAACGTTCGTATATTGATTGATATTAGAGGGAAAGAATATCCTTGACATTGTTTATTATATAACCATAGAATATACCCATTTTAAAGGTTATTGTTTATTATATCACAAAGGGGAGGTTGATTATGAGTCAGACAATCGCCTATATCAGGGTATCAACAAACCAGCAGGATGTCGAAAACCAGCGTCTTGAGATCCTGCAATTGGCAAATGAGAAGAACCTGAGCAAGGTGGCTTTTATCGAAGAAGTTATATCGGGCCGGAAGACCTGGCGTGACCGTGAGATCGCCCAGGTGATCGACGGTATGAAGAAGGGCGACGTACTGGTTGTTGCCGAGTTGTCCAGGTTGGGCCGGTCCATGCTCGAGATCATGGAGATCCTGAGCATCGCCGTCCGGAAGGGAATTAAGGTCTATGCCGCCAAAGGAGGCTGGTCCCTTGATGGATCCCTCCAATCTAAAGTTGTCGCTATGGCCCTGTCTATGGCGTCGGAGATCGAAAGAGATCTTATATCTCAACGCACCAAGGCCGCCCTGGCCACCAAGAAGGCCCAGGGCGTCAGGCTGGGCCGCCCGCGCGGGCCTGGAAAATCAAAACTTGATAAACACCAGGACGATATCATTGAATATTTGGAGCTCGGTGTTACCAAAAAACGGATTGCCGAAAAAGTCGGCACGACGCCTGAGAACCTCCGCCACTGGATGAAACGCCGCGATATCATCACGAAGGGTCAGCGATGATCTATGCCGTAGAATGGCACACACCGTACACCGCTCTTCTGGAATGAATTTCTCACTCAAGAGATTGCCGCACGCCCTGATTACTACGGCATCGAGGGATGTCGGCAGGCCCAAGAATATCGCCAAGGAGTCATCGATCAGGCAAATCAGGTATTTCTCTCCCGTTTTCCGCCCGACAGGGAGATCACCACCGGGTGACCATTTAGAACCCCTGTCAAGTCTTTTTTGAAAGAAAAGTCATACCCTCTTTTACCCTCTTTTCTGTTTCTTTACCCTCTATTCCCGCACGCCCGCGACGCACTGAAAACCAGTGTTATAATCCCGCCATCATAGACTGCATGGTGGTGAATGGCCGCACAATCAAAGATCGAAAAACACAAACTGACTGAACGGACCCTGGCCCTCGCCGGTGAAGGACGTACAACGAACGAAATCGCCCAGGTCCTCACCAAAGAACTTGGCGGCCGCGATACTGTCAGCCAGCCCACCGTCGCACGATTCCTCAAAGGAGTGCGTCAGGAGCGGAGCGAACAAACCAAACAGGTAGTCCATGATCATATCAAAGCAACTGTCCCGGCAGATCTTCAAGCCCTCGATGAAATAGAGGGCTTCCTGTTGAGTCACTTCCGGAACAGGGGCATCGATCTTGTTACGGGCGATGAGGCCACACTTCCCAACAGCCTGAAGACCCGTATCGACTGCGGCATGAAAGCGGTCAAGATCATTGAAACCAAGCTTCGTTTTGCCGGCATCCTCGATGATCCCGACGAGACAGTGCCCGATATTCCCGATCTGGATGAATTTCGAAATGATCTTGAAACCATAAAGGCCACGGCAAGCGACACTGATCAACTGGCAAAGGAGGGCGCTGATGGTTAGTTTTATGCCTGTTGATGGCGTCCCCTATCGTTACGATTACCCTGCAATTTTCCAAACCATACGGGAGGGGCGCCGAGACGCCCGGGCAACCTATCGGGAGTTATGCCGGAATGATCTCTTCTTTCTGCTCTATTTCGGTATCGAGCGGATCGACTTTCACGATCCTAAAACCAAGACGCCGGAGCAGATCCGGTGGATCGTCGAGCGTCTGTATGAGGTACAGGATAATCATATCGATAATATCGACCTGTGGGCTCGTGAGCATTACAAGAGCACCTTCGGAACGTTGGGATCCACATTGCAGGACATCATCCTGAATCCCGATGAACGTGTCGGCATCTTTTCCCACACACGCCCCGTCGCCAAGGGATTTCTTCGTGAAATCAAACTGACCCTCGAGGGGGATGTGCCGATCAAGCGATGGTTTTCCGATATCTTTTATGCCAATCCCCGGCAGCAGGCCCCGAAATGGTCTGAAGACGACGGTTTGATCGTCAAAAGGAAGTCACGCGCCAAAGAGGCCACCTTTGAAGCCTGGGGGCTTGTCGATGGACAGCCCACATCCAAGCACTTTACCAAGCGGATCTACGACGACATCGTTGTCAAGGAGTCCGTCACGACGGCCGAGCAGATCAAAAAGACACAAGACGCCTTCGAATTGTCGCATTCCCTGGGCACCGACGGAGGCAGCATGTCTATATATGGAACACACTACCATTTTGCCGATCTCTATACCGTTCTCAAGCGCACCGCCGGTTATATGGTCAGGGTCTATCCTGCAACCAACGACGGCACGGCTACGGGGAGGCCTGTTTTCCTCTCGCCCGAACGCCTTGCCCAGCTTCGCCGCGACCAGGGGCCTTATGTCTTCGCCTGCCAGCAGTTACTGAACCCTATTGCCACGGAACAACAGAAATTTCTCCCTGAATGGATAAAACACTATGGCACGCTGCCCCGTCTTTTAAATAAATATCTGCTCTGCGACCCCGCCAACGAGAAGAAGAAAGACAACGATTATACCGTCATGGCTGTAATCGGCATCGATCAATATAAATCGCGTTTTCTGGTGGACCTGGTGAGAAAGCGTCTCAATTTAAAGGAACGCTGGGAGCATTACCGTGATCTGTGGGAGAAACACCGGCCTGTATTTTCGGGATATGAAAAATACGGGAAAGATGCCGATATCAGTTATTTTAATCAATGCATGGAGAGTGAAGGGATCTATTTCAACATTGAGGAACTGGGAGGATCCACGGGAAAATATGACAGAATGCTGCGTCTTGTACCCTGGCTTGAATCGGGACAATTTTATCTGCCTCACCGGCTGATCCAGACGACGAAAGGAAAAAACATTCAGGAACCGGACCGGGTGGAAGACCTGATCAAGATATTTATCGACGAAGAATATCTCTTTTTTCCCTATTCGACGCACGATGATATTCTGGATTGTATCGCCAGAATTGAAGACGAAAAGGTGGGCGCCCGCGCGCCCTTTGTGCGGACGCCGAAATCGCTGCCGCGCCGGCAGGATCTGGGTGGTCCGCCGATATAGATCGCCATTGAGGCTGGAGGATAAACGATATGAGCAAATACCCGCACTACTTTCTCAAAGGGGAAAATTTTTTTGTGACGCCCACAACGGAGTCGATCAAAAACTACTGCGGCAATTTTGAAGGGATCCGGTTTGATGCCCCCCCCGCGACCATTGTCGATGTTCCATATACACACAAGGAGGACAGTCGTGAGCAGCGACACAGGGAATAACGCAAACGCCGCCGGAACGGGATTTCCCGGAGAAATGGGGGCCGGGTTTGGCGGACTGGGGTCTGATATCGGAAGGAATGCGATGGGCCTGACGATAGGCGACATCGATGCCCGACATGCCTTTCGCGTCGGCCCCGGCCAGACGCCGGAAGACTTTACCGACACGGAAAGCACGGCCGACAAAATCGATGCCCGACATGCCTCTCGCGTCGGCCCCGGCCAGACGCCGGAAGACTTTACCGACACGGAAAGCACGGCCGACAAAGCGGTAACGGGCGCGATTATTGGGTTCCGGCTGGGCATGGTCAGCATGAACCCTGTAGTCACCCTGGCATCAGCCGCCCTGGGCGCTCTCGTCAATACGATGCCGCCTAATCCCGAGCTCTACGACAAAGAAATGGAGAAGGAAGCGCGAAACAAAGCCCAGGCCGATGATGATCACCGGCAGCGTGCCGTCGCTCTATCGAATAAGAGCGGATCCGCGTCAACACTTCTGACGGGAGTTGAAGAAGAAACAGGGCTGAGTGCAACGGAAACACTGGCAAATCCAACGGCAACGACATCGATCTGGAGTCGTCCCTGGCGGGCGACGATAGCTACCAGCGGCCGCGGTCTCCTGACGCCGGCGCCTGTAAAACTAAAAACCCTGCTGGGAGGGTCTTGATATGGAGAAGGCGGAACAAAACATCACCCGGCTGAAACAGTTAAAGACCCACCGCGCGCTCTGGGAACCGCACTGGCAGGAAGTTGTTGATTATATTATGCCGGACCGTCCCGGGGTAACGCGCACAACGCAGCCGGGACAGAAAAAAACAAACAAGATCTATGACGATACCGCCGGTGAGGCTCTCGATCTGTTTTCATCCGGCCTGGCCGGAATGCTGACAAACGAGGCAATGCCCTGGTTTGCGCTTCGTGCCGTCGATAAACAACTGAATGATGCCGACGATGTCAAGGCATGGCTGGAAGATACTGAATCCGTGCTCTATGAGGCATTTACCATATCGCGCCTCTATCAGGAATTATTCAGCGCATACCAGGACTTGGGAGGCGTCGGCACGACAAGCCTGTCGATAGAACCGGGCGAGCGTCAGCCGCTGGCCTTCAAGACGCGCTTTATTAACTCAATCTATATTGCCGAAGACAAGGACGGCAATGTCGATACCCACTATCGCATGGAGAATATGACGGCCCGGCAGATCGATCAGCAATGGCCAAACGGGGGATCGGAAGAAGTGACGCAGGCCCTGGCTAATAATGAGCCGGACAAGGAATTTGAGGTTCTGCATGCCGTATATCCCCGTTCCGACCGGGATGCGTCGAAGGTTGATGCTGAAAACATGCCCTGGGAATCGATATACCTGGAGACAGACAAAAAACATATCCTTGAAACCGGCGGCTATCATGAATTTCCCTTCGCCGTGCCCCGGTTCAAAAAACTGGGCAGCGAGTGGTACGGCCGCAGTTGCGGGATGAGAGCCCTGGCCGATACCAAAATGTTAAACGAGATGTGCAGGACAACGCTTCGCGCCGCACAGAAAGCCGTTGATCCGCCCCTGCAGGGTCCGGACGAGGGGTATATCATGCCCCTGCGTACCGGTCCGGGCGGAGTCAATTACCGGTCGCCGCACCTCAAGGGCGATGAATTCAAGGCAATGGATTTCCATGCCGACGTGGGCCTGGGGCTTGAGATGGAAGAACAGCGCCGCGCGGCGATCAGGGCCAAGTTTTACTGGGATCTCTGGCTGCTTTCCGATTCTCCACAAAAAACAGCCTATGAAGTAGCCCGCCGCTACGACCAGGCGACCAAGCTGCTCGGACCCCAGTTGATGCGGGTGCAAATCGAGCTATTGAGGACCATTATACTTCGATCCTTCGGCATCCTGAGTCGTTCCGGCGATATATTGCCGCCGCCCGATTCGCTTCGCCGTGCCGGAGTTAAGGTCGAGTATATAAGTCCTATCGCCAAAATGCAGCGCCTCTATCAGGCCCGGGCGCTGCAGAGCGCCTTTGCCTTTGTCGCCCCGCTGTCGGAGCGCAGCCCCGATATATACGACCGGATAGATCCCGACGAGGTAGTTGATCTGGCCATCGATCTCTTTGGTGTGCCGCAGAAAGTGCTGCGAACAAAAGACCGCGTCAAAGCCATACGCAAAGGCCGACAGGAGGCCGAATACCGCGAAACACAGCGTCGGGCCATCGGTGAGTCCGTCGATATTGCCGAAAAAGCCAGCAAGGCAGATCCCGGCGCGGGCCTGCTGTCGCTGCTCCAGCCCCAGGGAGACGCATAATGGACCGGACGCCTCGAGATCGTTACGGCGATTATATCGACACCTTTTCATCCCTTCCGGGTAAGCGTGTTCTGGCCGATCTGATCCGGTTTTGCCACGGCGATCTGACGACGGCGGTCATGTCCGACGTGGATGGAAAGATCGATCCGTACTACACGGTGTTGAATGAAGGTAAGCGACAGGTGTTGCTCTATATCAGGCAATACATGAAAGAACCCCCGGTCCATGCCGATCATGCCGACGACGGCGGAGGACCTCTTTAAGAAAGGATCATATCTATGACGATGTTGACAGGAGACCAACAGCAACAGCAGCAGCAGCAAAACGAACCGCCTGAGTGGACGGGCAAGCTCTCCGACGATCTCAAGTCGGAAGATGCCATTGCATCCTTCGCCAAGTTCAAAGCCGGTGAAGGCGAGGAACTGGTGCCCGTTCCCTTGTCGCTGGCCCGATCCTACCGCGAACTGGAAAAACAACTCGGCAGCACGGAAGACCGCCTGGTCATTCCCGGCGCCGACGCAGATCCCGAGGAATGGAACAAACTATATACGGCCCTGGGCCGTCCTGAAACGCCCGACGAATACGGCTTCAAAAAGCCTGAATTTCCCGCAGGCGTGGAATATGACGAAACGCTGACGGCAGGGTTTGCAAAACTGGCACATGAAGCCGGCCTGTCAGCGGGACAGGCACAGAAGATTTTTGACTGGTGGAACGGCATGACAACAGAGCGGTTTAATGATGCCACGAAAAAGGCCGACGAATTTTACCAGCAGGCCGATACTGAATTTCGCACCAAATGGGGCGCCAAATATGAAGATCGCATGAACAAATGCAAAATGGTTGTCAACGCGATCGGTGGTCCGGACTTTAAAAGATTTTTATCCGATACCGGGCTGGGGAACCATCCTGCGATGATCGGCTTCATGGACAGCATCGCCAACCGTGTCAGCGAGGCGGCCATTATTGACGGATCAGACGCGGCAACAAACAAAACGCTTACCCGCTCCGACCTTGAGGCGATGCAGAGGGATCCCCGCTACAGTGGTGGTCCCGGGGTGCGGGATGAAGGATTTATCAAGAAGGTAGAAGATGGATTTAAGGCGCTCTATCCCGACAAAAAAGAGGAATAGGCTCCTGATTGTATGAAGCGAGGACGGCACGCGCCATAATCCTCACATATTAACCGTCGGCGGCGCTTGAAACGCCGCCGGCATAACCCCAGAGAGAGGCCCTCACAAAGACCGACCGGCCCGCCCGAGTGCGGACAACCGCTGCCCCGGTCTTTCAGACGAGGATAACCTGGTCAAGGGATCACGGTATTCACATTTGAAAGAAGGAGGTGGCTTATGTCCACGACAGTCTCTGAATCATTTCGCGCAGAAATGGAATCAGGCATTAAAGTAGCATACCAGCAGATCGGCTCAAAGCTCCGCGGCGCCGTGCGCATCAAATCGGGCGCCAAGGGTTCGACGGTAAGCTGGAATAAGATCGGCAAAGGGCAGGCGTCGCAGAAATCGCGTCACGGCGACGTGGTCCCCATGAACCCCACGCACTCGAAGGTTACCGGTACCATGGCGGACTGGTATGCCGGCGATTATGTGGGCAAAATCGATGAAAAGAAAATCGATTTCGATGAAAAAGAAGCGATCAGGATTACCGGATCGGGCGCCATCGGGCGCAAGACCGACAACCTGATCATAACCGCCATGGACGGCACGAGCAATACCGTTGCCGTCGGCGCCACGGGGCTTTCAAAGGCCAAGATCCTTTCCGCCTTTGAAACCCTGAATGGCAATGACGTCCCCGATGACGGCAACCGGTATGTTGCCGTCGGCGCCCATCAGTGGAATGAATGCATCAATATTGCCGAGTTCAAGTCGGCGGAATATGTCGGCCCCGGCGAGCTTCCCTGGCTTCGCGGCACGTCGGCAAAGCGGTGGCTCAATTTTATATGGTTTCTCCATACGGGCCTGCCGCTTGCCGCCGGCACACGCAAGGTCTTTTTCTGGCACAAGATGGCTGTCGGATACGGCGAATGTCAGGAGATGTTTACCGACATATCGTGGGTGCCTCAAAAGGCGGAACATTTTGTCGACACGATGTTTTCGGGCTGTGCCGCTCTCATCGACGACGACGGCGTTGTTGAGGTATCCTGCGACGATGACGCGAGCATAACATAAAGAAGGAAGGAGGTTAGTGATGGCATATTCACAGTCAAACCTTGGGCTTATCGGGTATTCGGCGGGGACCAAAGTGTGGTTGTACTCGTCAACCGATGCGGCGTCGGTGATCGCCGCCGACACGGATTACTTCGACGACCAGGTTGCCGACTTTAATGCCGGCGATGTCATGATCATCGTCGATACCAGCAGCCACCCGGCGATAGATCTCTGCCAGATATCCGCCGCCGACGAAACGAGTTGCGTGATCACCATCGGCACGTAATACGCAAACCCTTAACCGCCGGCGGCACTGGCAGTGCCGTCGGCGCATTAAAAGGCATGTTAGTATGACAATCGCTTTTCTGGCGGTAACGCTCTGTATATTTCCTTTCATAAGATGGCAACGTGGTCATGAATCGGGCAACTGTCTGACGATCATAGTGGCCTCGGGCATGTGGGGTTTATATGCCTGGTATTTGATTGATCATCCTCTTGCCCTGCCCATCGATCCCGTTTCTCTCGCTCTGTATGGATTCGCGGCATGGATCGTCCTGTCGCTGTCCTGGGGAAAAAGCTCGCAGGGCCTTTTTGATGCCCTGACCTGGCTGGGATGTCTGACCGTGTTTTTTGTTGCGCGGCAGGCGCCGGCAGAGACAGTCCTGCTGCTCTGTGTTGTGCCTGCCCCGGTCCTGTGTGCGCATACTCTCTGGCAGAGGATAAGAGGCGTTGTGCCCGCCGGAATAATAGGGAACACCAATCACAGCGCCGCCCTCTATCTCGTCTATTTTTTCGCGGCGCTCTGGCTTGCCGGTCATGTGTCGCCCTGGTTTAATGTCCTGGCTTTGTTGTGCGCCCTGGGAATTGTGGCGTCCCGGTGCCGTGCCGCCACGGTCGCGCTCTTTGCCGGTCTCTTCGTCGTTTTTATTGACCGTCCTTTTTTTATAGCAGTCGGCATCGTCTGTGTTGCCGCACTGTTACTGTCGTCGTTTTTTATATTGAAACACAAAAACCGCCTGCATCGCTTTTATTCGGCGGAACGTATATCTTTTTATTATGTCGCCGGCAGTATGATCCTGCAGCGCCCCTTTTTCGGCTGGGGGTTGCGTATGTTTCGACGTGAATATCCTGTTCTGTGTCCCCATGTGGCGCATGTGGTCGGGCGCAACCCCGAACACTTTTCCGCGACGCACCGGGTTCACAACGATCACCTCGAGGTAATGGTGGAAACCGGCATGGTGGGGTATGGTCTGTTTATTCTTATCTTTTATCAATCTCTCCTTTCTGCTCCCGCCCTGTTCCCGATTGTTGCAGCGTTTATGATTGATGCCTGCTTTTTCTTTCCCTTCAGAGAGACTCATACCGCCATTCCTTTCTGGGCAGTCCTGGGCGCATTGACGGCGGGGATCCCCGCCGATCCCGCCGCGGCGCATTACGCGCAAGCAGGCGTTTGCTCTCTGGCCGCTATCGCCGTCACGGGAGTGGCGTATCGTAAACTGGCCGGTATCTACTGGTATTCCCGCGCTCGGAAGCTGCCGGTCGATAATAACCGGACCAGGTACTTCCTTGCCCGCGCCGTTCGAAACGATCCAAACAATGCAAAATATCTCGATACGGCGGCGGTGGCCTGGGTATCCCAGGATATGCTGAGATCTCTTATCTATGCCGTCCGGAATATCGTCTGCTTTGACGGCGGCCGGGTGAAATGGGGACTCTACGACAACCTGGCCCGTGTTGTTCTCTCCACGGGACACCTTAAAATCGCGCGCTATCTGACGGATCAGGCGCTTCTGTTGAACTCCCGGTCCGATCGAAGCCGGGCGCTCAGCAAAACGCTTGTCGAACTGGAGGCATTACAAAAAAAAGCGAGAATGGAGGCGAAAACACATGGCGTCAATCATTGATATTTGCAATCAGGCGCTGTATGACCTGGGCGACAGTTCGATCAGTTCACTGACGCAGGACGACCGGAAGGCCCGGCTGTGTAATGGAAAGTATGGATTTGTCCGCGATGCCGTTTTGCGGTCCTATCCCTGGAATTGTGCCATAAAACGCGATGAGCTTGCACGGGAAGCCGACGCGCCTGACTGGGAATATACCTATAAATACGCCCTCCCGGGCGACTGTCTGCGCGTCCTGCGCATGAAGGAAGAAGACGACAACGGCTATGCATGGAAGGTGGAAGGCCGCGCCGTCCTGACCGACGCGACAACCTGTTCTATTCGCTATATTTACCGGTGCACCGTCGTCAATAATTATGATGCCCTTCTCTGCAGCGCCCTCGCCGCGCGCCTGGCGGCAGAGATCGCCTATCCGCTGACGCAATCCAATACGTTGTTAAAGGCAATGTGGGATCTGTACCGCCTCAAGATCGCCGAGGCGCGAAGCGCCGACGCCCAGGAAGGCACGCCCGACACAGTGATGGAAGACACCTGGCTGGATGCCAGGGAGTGAGGAAGATGGCAAAGGTATCCCCCATACTGACAAATTTTACCGGAGGCGAGTGGTCGGAACGTCTCCAGGGACGTATTGATCTGGAAGGGTATTACAACGCATGTCGCACCCTGGAAAACATGATCGTCCATCCCCACGGCGGCGCCTCAAGGCGTTTTGGCACCTGTTTCGTGGCTGAGACCAAAGATTCATCAAAAACCGCGCGCCTGGTCCCCTTTATCTTTTCTACCGAACAGGCATATATATTAGAACTGGCCGATCAGTACATGCGCGTCTTTAAAGACAACGGCCAGATCGTCACCGGCGGCGGGGCGGCCTATGAAATAGCGACATCCTATATTGAATCGCAACTATCGACCATAAAACATGCACAATCGGCTGACACGATGTATCTGGTCCATCCTTCCGTACCGACGCAGAAACTGACCAGGACTGCGCACACCACCTGGATCATGGATGATGTGGACTGGCAGGACGGCCCCTATGAAGCGGAGGTATCGGGAGTCAATCTTGATCCAGACGGCACAACGGGGAACGTCACCATCGTGGCCGCCGCGTCGGTCTTCGCTGCTGCCGATGTGGGAAGGCTGGTCCGATGGCAGGCCGACGACGGTAACTGGTACTGGTTCAAGATTACCGACTATGACTACGCCACACAGATCAAGGCCGACGTTAAGGGGTCCGATCTTCCCAACCATAACGCCAGTAATCCCTATCGCCTGGGGATCTGGTGCGGCGGATCTGGATACCCGTCGTCAGTCTCATTCTATGAACAGCGTCTGGTCCTGGCGGCATCGGATGAATATCCGCAAACGATATGGGGATCAAAATCAAACGACGATACCGCATCCGGCATTTCCTATGAAGACTTCACCCCCGGCACCGACGACGACGACCCCTATGGCTATACCATTGCCGCCGATCAGGTCAATGTTGTTCGCTGGCTCAATGCGGTACGGTACCTCATGGTCGGCACCGTCGGCGGCGAGTGGATTATGTCGTCGGGCTCAGACGATGTCCCCATTACGCCTTCGGCCGTTAAAGTTCGCCGTGAGGCGACCTATGGATCCTACAATCTGCAGGGACTGGCCATCGGCAGGGCCATTCTGTTTCTGCAGCGCGCCGGCCGCAAGATCCGCGAACTGGCCTATCGCTACGAATTGGACAATTACGTCGCACCCGACCTGACCCTCCTGGCGGAACACGTTACCGAAGGCGGCATTGTTGATTGGGCCTGGCAGTCTGAACCCGATTCCATACTGTGGTGTGTTCGTGCCGACGGCGTCCTGCTGGGCCTGACCTATGATCGCGATCAGGGTGTCGTTGCCTGGCACCGGCACATCACCGACGGCGAAGTCGAATCCGTGGCAGTTATTCCCGCCTCGGATCATGATCAACTGTGGATGATCGTCAAGCGCACTATCGGCGGAGAGACAAAACGATACGTCGAGTACATGAAACCCGATTTCGGCACCGCCGTGGAAGACGCCTTCTTTGTCGACTGCGGTCTTTCCTATGACGACACGGCTACGGATACCTTCAGCGGTCTTGATCACCTTGAAGGGGAGACAGTATCAATCCTGGCCGACGGCGCCGTCTGTGCCGACACCGACGTCGTCAGCGGCGCGATAACCCTGTCCGATGCCGCGAGTGTCGTTCATGTCGGGCTTCCCTATACGTCCGTCCTGGAACCCATGCGCCTGGAAGCGGGATCCCAGGAGGGCACGGCCCAGGGTAAAATAAAGAGGATACATAAACTGATCGTCCGTTTTTACCGGACCATCGGCGCCCGCATCGGGACCGATTCGGAAAATATAGATGTTGTGCCCTTCCGAAAACCGTCGGATCTCATGGGATCGGGGCCGGCGCTGTTTACCGGCGACAAAGAGGTTGAATTTCCCGGCGGCTATTCGAAGGACTCTTTTATCAGAATTGAACAGACACAGCCCCTGCCGATGACGGTGCTGTCGATCATGCCGAGGATGAAGACCTATGACGGATAAAATACGAAGCGAAACATTTCGCCCGGACCATCTCCGGGCCATCCAGATAGACCCGGACAACCCTGATCCGACGGTGGAATCTCTCCTGGGCCGCCTCGACGCGCGTGCCGAACAGTACGCGAAAGCAGGCCCGGCCTGGACGATGTTTGATGGCTCCCGCGTCGTTGCCTGCGGCGGCGTAATCACCATTTATCCGGGATCTGGTGAGGCGTGGTTGTTGTTAGAGCGGGGTTTTTCCCGGCCGCTGTCACTGACGCGATATCTGTGCGAAGCACTTGACCTCTGTTTTGGACATTTTGCCTTTCACCGGATCCAGGCTACCGTCATGACGGACAATCGGCCCGCCCATCGCCTGATTCAACGCCTGGGATTTATTCCCGAGGGATCCATGCTCTACTATGGCGCCGGGAAGGAACATTTTATCAGATATGCGAGGTTCAATATATGAGCGCTGCTGCCATAAGCCTGGGATTGTTGGCCACATCGACGGCATTGTCTGCCTACAGTACCTATGAACGGGCGAAAAGCGAAAAAGAGATTGCAGAATATAACGCCTCGGTACGTGAAGAAGACGCCGCCGCCGCAGAGACGCAGGCACAGGAAGAAGCCGATCTGCATAGAGACCGGGTTCGCCGTCTCATGGCGACGCAACGCGCCGGTTATGCGAAGGCCGGCGTCACCAGACAGGGATCACCCCTCGCGGTCCTGTCCGATACCCTGTCGGAAGGCGAAAAGGACGCCATGGCCATACTGGCCCAGGGCATGACCACGGCCAGCCGGTACAGATCCGACGCTTATGGATACCGAATGACCGGATCAGCCGCATGGAAAGGCGGCCAACTGAAAACCGTCAGCACATTACTGACGGGAACGTCACTGATGACGAGGGATTGATATGATCAATATCCAGCGATATTATCAACAACAAACCGGTCCCGCTGTCGGCGGCAGGACCGTGCTCGATCCCCGAGCCCGATCGGCAGAATTTGCGGGGATAGACCGGCTTGCCGGCGATGCCGCGGATCTCGCCACGCGATACGAAAAAATTCAACAGGAACGCGACACCGTCGACGTCCTGAGCGCCTATGACGCCTTTGCAGATGAAGAACGATCGTTCCTGCAGGAGCAGCTGAATCTCAAAGGGAAAAATGCCCGCACCGCTATTGCCGCCGGCGCCGAATGGTACGGAAAGACGTCGGGGCGGTATGCATCGGAAATCCTCACCAATGACGGCCAACGGCAGGAATTCAACCGGTTGATCAGTCGCCGCCGGGAATCGGGTCTCAATACCCTGGCGCGGCATGCCGCACAGGAACACCGCGCCGACATCGATGACACGTTGCGGGGCGCTCTGGCAACGGCAGAGGAAGACATCCGAATGCATCCCGGCCGATCCGACGATGCCGTCAGTACCTTTCGAACCATGCTGTCCACACTCCGATCAGGTCAGGACACGACTGCCGACGCCATCGCCGCGGAACGTCAGCTCCGGACGGCGGCTGTACAGGCCATGATGCATGACCAGCCCGCCGCGGCCCTCGAGTACATCGAGAAGCACAAAGAGGCCCTGGGCGGCGTATATGGCCAGCTTAAAAATCAGATTACAACAATACGGGATCGCGGTAAGGAGACGGATGCCTATTATATTTTGAAAGATCAATACGGCGACGATTACGACAGCGCCCTCGACACGGTCCGGAAACCGGGATTCATGAAGCGCCACGGCCTGACGCTGGACAATGCCGACGCCGTCGCTTTAACCTTGAAGGCGGAACGCAAAGAACAGGCGGATCGGAAAGATGCCGCCGACAAGGAGCAGCGAGAAAAAGAAACCGATATTATCTTTAAGGCGATTCGGCAGAAAGACTACAAGACTGCGATCGACGCCCTCGAGAGCGCCGAGGCAATCGACGAAATGATTAAATACGACATTGAGCAGGCGATCACCGAGGCGCAGCCCGAACCGGCCGACGTGATCTGGGGCCGGATATTGGAAGGTATCAGGAAAAAAGATATCCGCCATAAATCGCAGTTGCTCCCCGCGCTGGCCCGGGGAATCACCCCCGAGCAGTACAACAAGGCCGTTTCACTGATCAAGACGGTATCCGAACAGTCTGACCCCGGCTATTTCCGCGCCCTTGATTACCTCAAGAGTCAGATCATGCCGAAGAAAGCCTGGGATGTGGGCGAAAGCGACGAAGAACACGACCGATATTACCGTGCCGTCGTCGCCCTTGATGAAATAGCCGCCGCCGCCGAGAAGGCCGGGAAACCCATTACCGGAAACGCCTTTATCGCGGCAGCCAGGGACCTGGCGCCGTCCTATATGAATACACAGGCAGAACTAATAAGAAAAAAGGTGTCCAAGTTCTCCACAGGCACCTCCATCGAATTGCCGCCCGCCCTGATCAAACTCTCCGGAGGCGATGCCGAATCATTATATCGGGGTGTTAAGACCGTCGACGAGGCATACCGGAAACTGGCCGTCAAACTCCTGGACGATGCCCGCCCTCAGCGCCTGGTCAATAAGGATACCATCGCCGCCGCCATCGCCCGGATAAAGGAGTATGAGGCGGCCCGTCAATCGGGAGGTGCGCCATAATGTCCCCCATCGATCTCTCCGATCTCCCCCCGGCCATCGATCTCTCCGATCTCCCCCCGGCCATCGATCTCTCCGATTTCCCTCGCCGCCCCTTTCTCGCCGAAGAGGAGCCCGTCCATTTTGACCTGGAAGGCACACTCGACGAGATCTCCCGCATTTCCCCGTCCGTCTCCGACGACCCCAGGGGAGACTTCGGCCGCATGGTCTGGACCGTCGCCCGTCCTTTTGTCTCTACCGGCTACAATGCCGCCTCGGCGCTCAACCGGGGCATGGGTGCCCTGTCGGAGCACCTGGATATAATACAGGAATATATAAGCGATGTTGCCCATACTGAAAAAGTCGAAGTCTTCGAGAAGGCCGCCCGGCAATATGAAGAAAATGCCGAATACTGGAAGAAGCGCGTCGATACCGTCGGATCGTCATTTATGGAAGAACTGCTCGGCGAGGCCCTGGGCGGCGCCGTGCCGGGGATCACTGAATTCATGCTCAATGTGCCCTATGCCGCCGCCCTGGGCGCGGCAGAGGCCCACAAGGAAGGACAAGGCGAGATACTCGGCGCACTTACCGAGGCCGCGAAACGGGGCGTGCTGGGTATGGTCTTTCGCGCCATGCATCCCTTAAAACAATATCTTCGGGCGCCGGTCATGGGGACCGTCTTCGGCGCACAGACAGCCCTGGAAGGCGGCGATATGCGTGAAACTGCAAAAGGTTTCGGTACCGGCGCACTCTATTCCCTGTCCAGTCCCGGCGGGAAAATGGGCCTTAATGACATCGGGGCCGAGATGCGCCGTGCGGCAGCGCTGTCCCAGGCCAATGAATCGATCCAGCATCTCAGCATTATGAAGACTATTTCGGATTATGAGCGTTCCCATGCCGAACGCCGCAGGCAGGAAGCGGACATTCGCCGTCAGGAACGCAACGCCGAGGCCGATAAATTCATGGAAGCGCAGGAAAAGGAGAACGCCGATTTTATGGACTATGTCCAGGCGGATATGCTTAGTATGGTATCCGGCGGCAGCGCAGGCCAGCAGCGTGATTTCAACGAAGGCGGCGGATGGGAAGTAGGCCGGGTCGCGTCGGGATATCCTCAGTGGTTTCGCGATATTTGCAAAAAACACAAGACCGGGAGAGACGAATTCTTGCGTATCGTCTCAAAATATGAGAATGAGCAACCATTAACCGATCGGCAGCAGCGGATATATGACGCCTTTTCCTGGGCCGCCATTGATGAATCGCGCAAACCGCAGTATGCCGACATCGAAGAGGTACTGAAAGGGATTGACGATGACCGAGAATTTAGAAAGAGAGAAGATCAAGAAGCGCTTAAAGACGAAATTATTAACGAGATTAAGGCGGAAGAGAGCCTTACGGAGGAAGAGTTCCGAGAAGCCCTCGACGACTGGGACCGCATAGTTTCCGGAGAAAGCACACCGTCACAGACACCCCGCCGCCGGGTACCCCCGGACATGAAAGATACCGGCATGTCCCAGGTAAATATCGAAGGCGGCGCTGAACCGATCCTGGAGCAGGAACCCGCCCCGCCCCGACAGCGGCCCGATCGACAGTTGGATCTGCTCGTTCGGATACTGGACCAGGAAGTCCCCGGCATGGACAGGGAAGTTGACAATAGAGGCCCGAATGAGCAAAATTATATATATGAAACGAAACTCGACAAACAATCGGAGCTCCCGTTCGACGAGGTATCCCATGCCAGAAGAACGGATCTTGCCACGGCGGCAAAAACGGCCGAGATCCAGCCGGAAATCGTATCCCGTGCCGCCGGAACGTATCGGACCCGAACCGTAACCATTCGAACCCCCGCCGACGCCGCCCACCTGTCCGAGCTCAATATCGGCGACAAGGCCCAGGAACACTTTCTTATCATCATGATGGATGCCGAACAAAAGGTTATCGGCGTCCATCAATACAGCAAGGGAACATCGCACAGTGCCCCCGCTGAAATGGGCGTTATTCTGGGACACGCGCTAACCGTGCCCGACGTCAAAAGTGTACTCCTGGCGCATAATCACCCCTCAGGCAATCCTCAATTATCCAAGGAAGACCAAACTGTTTTTAATATGTTGCGGCACGCTGCAACAGACACGGGAGTCGATGTTCTGGATATGATCGCCGTCGTCGGGAAGGTCGGCGACAGTCCCGGCGAATATTCGTCATGCATGGAAGGATCGACAGGCCGTGAAATACCGCAGTATGCCGGACAGCCGGAGTCGGTCATCCCCGTGGTGGAACGTATCGTCGCACGCCCCGGCGAACATCTCAGGGCAGTATCAGGGTCCGCCGATATGATGATCTATGGNAAGGAACGCTACCCTGACGGCGCCCTGCTGCTGCTCAATCCGAAAAATGAAATNATCGGCGCCNTCCGGATTCCCGACTATGGGCAGCTACAGGGGCGCACCACACGGGATATTGTAACGGAGATNCATAAGACCAACGCCATGGGAATGATCGTATACGATCCGACGCGGAAACTGTCTTCCGATGAAATGCGGAATCTGCAACGCTTTGCCACGGCGACCTCTATGGATTTATATGACATAATCGACGGTTCCGGATCCGCCGCGGACCGCAACAGTATGCCGCCCCGGCCTTATAGGACACCCGCGCCCGACGAGTATTCGTACGCCTTTCAACCGGCCAAAGATTTTAAACAGAGAACGCCGGAAGAAGAAACAGACAATGACCGTATCTACCGCCGGAGCGATATCGTCAAGCTGCTGCGCGACAAACTTGATATTCCGATCCGGACGGGCCGTTTTCGCGACAGGGCACTGGGGATCTTCAAGGTTCGTGACGAGGTGGTCCGCACGCGCCAGGCCAACGACATTGAAGTCATCGCCCATGAGATCGGCCACGCCCTCAACAAGTTTCTATGGGGTCTTAAAAAAAGGAACTTAAATACGGAGCCCTTTACCTATTATGCCGATGAACTGGGGCCTATTGCGACGCAGCCCAAGGCCGGCCAGCCGGTACTCCAGGAGGGGTTTGCTGAATTTGTGCGGTTATATGTCACCGATAATAACCGTGCCCTGCAGGTGGCGCCCCGCTTCCATCGTTATTTTGAAGAGACGCTCCGCGATAAGGCCCCCGAAGTCAAAGAAATCTTTCTTGAAGCCCGCCGGAACTTCGAAGGGTGGTTGAAGCAGCCGCCGCTGCACCGTATCCTGGGACAGATGTCCGTCGACCAGAATAACCGCCGCGCCACAACCCTCGACGATCTCTATACCGCCGGCATTGACGACCTGTTTCCCCTCCGTGATGTGGTCAACACGATGACCAAGGGAAAAGCCGCCGCCGCCGCCGATGATCCCTATGTTCTGGCGCGCCTGCTTCGTGGATGGACGGGCAAGGCCCAGGTCTTTCTGCGACATCGCCCCTTTACATTCGGAACCTACGAAGATGCCGGAAAATCGCTTCATGAGATCCTGCAGCCCGTCAAAACGCGCCTTGATGAATTCCGGGCCTATGTCGTCGCCAAGCGGACGCTGGAGTTAAAGGGGCGCGATATCGAAACGGGGATACTGCCAGCCGACGCCCGCTGGGCCGTCGATGCCTATGAATCCGACTTCGCGCCCGTATTTGCCGAGTTGAAAGAATACCAGGATCTCACGCTGCAGTACCTCCGCGACAGCGGCGTCATCGGGGAAAAGGCATACACCAAGATCAAAAAGCTGAATGACGACTATGTCCCCCTCTATCGCGTCATGGAAGAGAGCGCCCGGGAATATGGCATCGGTACCGGGATGGAGTCCCGGGACCCCGTGAAACGCATCAAGGGATCCGCGAGAGATATTCAGGATCCGCTGGAATCGATCGTCAAAAACACATACCTTTACATCAATCTGGCCGAAAAGAACGCCGTCGGCCGTGCCCTGGTGGAATTGGCTGAGAAGACCGGCGGCCAGGGGAAATTCATAGAACGGATACCACAGCCCCTGCAGAAGATTGCCATCAGGGAACCGGAGCTTATGGGTATCCTGACGCGATACGGCAAATGGACGGAAACGAGCCGGTACCGGGAAACACAAAAAAAGGTCGGCGAAAAAATCACCGCCGTCGACGCCGAAGGTGAAGGACTGAAACCGATCGACAAGGTCGAAGAACGCGCCCGCGAAGCACTCCAGGCCCGAGGGTTTTCCCAGGGCGAGACGGAACAGATACTGAACCGCCTCAAAGGCGCCAAGACGCCGGAAGCGAAAAGCAAGATCATTGAACGCACCATCGAAAAGATCGTCGTCAAGGAAACGGTCCAGGAATTCGGCCTGGAACTGCCCGGCGATACCGTCGAAATCTTTCGTGCTTCGGCTTTTGTGCCCAAGGATAACGTCATTTCCGTCTGGCGTGACGGGAAACGGGAGCTTTACGAAGTGCATCCCGACGTCGCCCGCACCTTTCAGGCCCTGGACCGTGAAGATCTCAACCTTTTTGTAAAGCTTATGGCAATACCGGCGAAGATGCTCCGTGCCGGCGCCGTCTTGACCCCTGAATTTATGATCCGCAATCCGCTTCGTGATCAATTTTCAGCATTTGTATATTCAAAATACGGCTTCATTCCCGGCGTGGACCTTGCCCGCGGGATGTTTCACCTGGTCCGCCGTGACGATATGTATAAAAACTGGATGAAAGCAGGCGGCGTCCATTCCATGCTGACATCGATGGACCGGACCTACATGCAGGACAATCTGGGCGATGTTCTGCAGAAATATCCCGTCAAAAACCTGGTAAAAAACCCCATCGAGTTGCTGCGTGTCCTGACGGAACTGACCGAAGCGGGAACTCGCCTCGGTGAATTTTCGCGCGGATATCCGAAAGAAGGCGGCGGCAAGGCGGGAGCGCAAGCCGCGGCATTTTCATCTCGCGAAGTGACTCTCGATTTTGCCCGCATTGGCGCCAAGACTAAGGCCGTTAATGCCCTTATAGCCTTCTGGAACGCGCAGATACAGGGCGGTGATCGCATGGTTCGGGCCTTTAAAGACAACCCGCTGCAGGCGTCATGGAAGGCCGTCGCGTCCATAACAGTACCGTCTATAGCCCTGGCCATTGCCAATCACGACGACCCCCGCTGGAAACATATTCCCCAGTGGGAAAAAGACCTCTTCTGGATCGTCATGACCGACGACCATGTCTGGCGCATCCCCAAGCCCTTCGGACTGGGGATCCTGTTTGGATCCGTGCCCGAGCGGGTCGTCGAGTATATCCTTGATCGGGATCCCGATGCATTTCACGGTCTGCTGGAATCCCTGGGCCGCGGCATGTCGCCGGGGATGATCCCTACGGGCGCCCTGCCTTATATCGAAAACTGGGCGAACAAGAGCCTTTTCTTTGATCGCGGCATCGTGCCCCCCGGCCGTGAAGACGTGCTCCCCGAATACCAGTACCAGCCCTACACGACAGAGACGGCCAAACTCCTGGGCCGCTTTTTCGGGAAGCTCCCCGATCTGCCCGACATCGATGTCCTGCCCACAGCGCCGGCAAAGGTAGAGAACCTGATCCGCGGCTGGACCGGCGGCCTGGGCATGCACGTCCTCAAGATCCTCGATGCCGGTCTCGATGCCGCCGGCATGACCGCAGAGGGCCCGACGGAACCGACGAAGACCCTCTCCGATATCCCCTTCATTAAAGCCTTCGCCGTGCGGTATCCGTCGGCAAGCGCCGAACCTGTTGCCCGCTTTTACGAGGACTATGACGCATACCGAAAGACACAAAACACAATCAAAACCCTGGCGGAGAAAGAGAATAACCCCGCCGCCGCGGCAAAACTGCTGTCAAAGCACAAAAAACGCCTGGCCGTCAATCTCGATATGACCTACCAGTCGCTTCGGAATATGCACCGGGTAGTCGATGCCATTTATTCAAACCCCGACATGACGGGAGATGAAAAGCGCGAACTGATCGATATTACGTATATGGGCATGATCTCCGTTGCCGAACGGGGAGAAGGTCTTATCAAGGCCATGAAGGAGCGGGATTGAGATATGTTTAATTCTACCATAATGTCGGAGAAAATGCGCATCGATGCGGCGGATCCGGGTGTTCCGGAGTACGATTTCACTACATTTCTGTAGGAAGGGATACGTCAAATGGGAAATGGATTTATGGTTATAACGGAGAAGGACTGGGAACACGCCGACTCAACTCAGCGTGACTGGATGGTTTTCAACACCTTGCAAAGTCTCAACACCCGGATGCAACTGCTGGAAAAGCGGGACTTCTATTACAAAGTATGCGCCTTCGGCGGCGGCATGGTCGGCGGCGCCCTGGTTATGGGTGCGGCAAAATTCGCCGGAGGCTAACAACAGGAGAGGAGAAGACAGATGAGAACCTTTGAATTGATACGAATTGCCAACACTATGGCTGGCGCCTTCGGCGTCTATCTCTATAAGTCAACACCCTTTGCCGTAACGCTGGAACCGCCCTGGAAGGACAACAAGAAAAATAAGTCTTGCATTCCCGCCGCGATATACCTTGCCCAGCTATGGGAAAGCCCTACTTACGGCCCGGTCTATAGATTTCAAGACGTGCCCGGCCGGGACTATGTCCTGAATCATTGGGGCAACCTCCTTAAAAATACGGAAGGTTGTGTCTTGATTGCCGAAAAGTTCGGGATACTCGACGGCCGTCCCGCCGTCCTGACGTCGCACAATTCCCCGGGAGAAGGCTTCAATGAATTCATGAAGCTGGCCGCAGGCGATCGTGAAATAAAAATAATCATCAGAAATCGCTGGGAGGTGTGACATGGGACTGCTGGGAGACATGACACTGGGCGGCGTCAAGGGATTCATGGAAGGCGCCGGAACACTGGCCAAAGATTTGAGATCAGCCCTTACGGGGGAGATTTCTCCGGAGAAAAAAGCGGAGTTAATGCAAAAGGCCGATGAACTGGAGGCCCAGGGTATGAATGCCCAGGCGGATATAAATAAAATTGAAGCGGCGCACCCGAAACTGTTCGTCTCCGGCTGGCGCCCGGCCCTGGGCTGGGTCTGTGTCCTGGGGATCGGGTATCAAATGGTATTCCGGCCGCTGCTGGGGTGTGCTCTGGTGTGTTGTGATGTCACCCTGCCTGTGCTTGACATCAGAGATCTCATAAGCCTGGCCGTTTCCATGCTGGGCCTGGCGGGATACCGCACCTACGAAAAAACAAAACAAGTTGCCAGGGACTAGGGGGAGAAGATTATGGCTTTGGAAAGTGTAATAACGCGCAAGGCGTACACCGGCAACGGCGTCAACGACACCTTCGCCGGCACAAATATCAAGATCGTTGACAGTTCTCACGCGGAGGTATATGTCGCCGGCGTATTGCAGACGGAAGACACGCACTATACTGTCAGCGATGTCGGTGAAGATACGGGCTTTATCGTTACATTTGAGGCGGCATATATCCCTGCCAGCGACGCACAGGTCCTGCTGATCCGGGTCCCGCCGCTGAAACAGCAAACCAGATATCCTGCAAACAGCGCCTTTCCCGAAGACGATCACGAAGATGCCCTTGATTATCAGACCATGATATCGCAGTATCTGCGCGAACTGCTCAACCGTGCGCTGAAACTGGCCGTCACGTCTGCATATACCGACATCGAGGTACCGGATCCGGAAGATGGAAAACTTCTCCGTTGGAAATCCGACCTGTCTGGTCTGGAAAATTTCGACATAGCAGGCATTTCCGCCCTGGCTGTCAGCGATTTCATGAAAACCGTCCTGGATGATGAGACGACGACAGAATTGCTGTCCAGTATCGGCGTCAGTGATTTCATGCAGACCGTCCTGGATGATGAGGCAACGACAGAATTGTTGTCCAGTATCGGCGTCAGTGATTTCATGCAGACCGTCCTGGATGATGAATCAACGGCCGCGGTCCAGGCAACTCTCGGCATTGCATCTTTTGACAAAGAAGTAGTGGAAACAAATATGCTGTTGCTGGCTTTGAAGGTGGCGGTTATTGGATCGCTTGTTAAATACGGGATGGTGGACGCAATCGCCGATGCGTTCGTCGATGAAAGCGGGGTCGATACAGGCGCGTCAGAGTATGTGACATATGACGGAGGTAGCGATCTATATGAAAGCGATACAGGGACAGAAACCTGGGCGGAGACGCTGAACGCAGATAATACAGTCTGGGCGAACGGCACGATCAGACAGGTCCTGTCCGCGGCGGATATATCCACCAGCGGATCAGCTATTCGTATAACCGTGCAGGCGAGTACTTCGGCCGGCTTTGAGGTAGATAACTTTGCTATTGTTGAACGGGATTCTGTAGCGAATGGAACAACGATACCCACTGAAATTCTTTTTGACGGGACGAGCGGGCTGATACTGGCGGCGGGAGAAAGCGCAACCAGTGACTGGTTGACGTATGCTTTGGATGAAACGAAGGATTATCTTTTGATTGCTGATTTAGCGGCCGATGTAGGCGCCAGGGTGTTGATAGGTACCGGCCTCATATATTACAAGGCTGCGTCTGATTCATATAATACGCAGAATTTGACTGCCGACGGTAATCAGTCGAATACATATCTTTTTTCCTCAGTGGAGATTTTTGCTGGAAGCATGTCTCTCCAGTCTGAGACAAGCGACGCCGACGCACAGCCGGATACGATAAGGATGGTAATGATCGCGGGAAATACCGCAGGGTATACGATCAACACGGATTATAAGGGCTGGGTAAGTAGAGACGCGGGGACAACATGGACCCAGGTCACACTTGCCGATGAGGGTGATTATTCGTCAGATGCAAAGGTGTTGGAAGGCGAAGCCGATGTGTCGGGACAGCCTGCTGGAACATCGATAAAATGGAAGGTTACAAGCGACAAAGACATTGATGTGAGAGGCATAGGGCTACTATGGGAATAAAGGAGGAATAAAAACAATGTCGGTTATGAAATTAGTTTCAAAAAGAGCGATCCAAAAGAACCCCGCGACGGTGTTAAAAAAACTTATTGCCCTCTTGGTGCGTAAGAAACTCATTACCACACAGGAGGCCCGATCATTGCGGGAAAGCGATGACTAATATTTGACTAAAAACTGTGTCGATAATGGGGTATTTAAGGGTATATCAGGGTAAAAACAGCATCCCTCTTTATGAGGGGTAAAAAATGAAAGTCCCGGAATTGTTTGATATTTATTGAAGGGCGATGCGGGATTCGCATCAACAGCCTTTAGCCACGGGAGGCCAGCGTCAGCCTTGCAACCACCTAATAATGTTACCCTTATTATTATTATTTGTAAAATGACCAACATGAGACTAAAAATGCAGTTCATCTTCCGGATTTTTTTCCGGGATCAGCGCGTGCATATAGCGCCAGGTGGTGGCAAAAGCCCGATGTCCCAGGCGCTGCTGGACCACTTTGGGATTGATCCCCAGTTCCAGCAAATGTGTCGCATAAGTGTGACGGAGTGAATGCAAGGTGATCGTCTCCGGAAGGCCCGCCGCCCGCACAATCTTTTTAAACTGGTGGGTAATCCCGTCGGGCGTCATAAATGGCTGTCTGCCGCCGAACACAAAAGGCCCCTCGGCTTCAACGCGGCGTTTCAGGATGGGTATTATATCCGGGTTGATGCTCACTGTCCGGTAGTCTCCCGTTTTGGTCTTAAAATCGATTTTTGACTGTATGGTAAGCTGCCGCCTGTCGATGTCAATGTCTTCGCATTCCAGCCACAGCAACTCGGATCGTCTCATGCCTGTGTAGAGATAGACCTTGATGATCTGATCGGCAATGCCTTTTATATATTTTCTGCTTTTATGATCAGCGGATACCTCAAGTAATACTTTTAATTCCTTTCGCGTTAATGATCGCGGCGGCCGGCCTGTCTTGTCTTTCAGGCGTTTGATCGAGCGTGCCGGATTGCCGGTGATCGCCTTAAGTCGCATTGCTTCGTCCATCAACTGGCCGATCTTTATCATTTCTTTGTTGACAGTGGCGGCGGATACCGATTTCAGCCGGTGTCGGCGATACGCCTTTATAGTATCGGTCGTCATCTGGTCGACGGGGAGGTCTTCCCCGAAATACTTGAGGATGTGATTGATCCGGATTTTATTGACTTTATGTGTCGATGCCTTGTTTTCCGTCCTGGAGTCTGTCAGGAATGTTTCACTCAGTTCTGTCAGCGTCGGGATCTCTACCGGCGCGCCGCCCGTGATGCGGGCGGCGTCTTCTTTCGATATGTAGTTTGCCCGAACGGCATAGAGAAGATCCTCCCTGGTCAGTGCGTCTTTCATGGACCTGAGCTCTATCTGTTCTATGTCCTGGAGCGCGCGGAGGGCCTTTGTCTTGTTCCGGTAGTACCGGTACTTGACTTTGTCGGCGCCGTCAGGAAAATAGATCCGGAAGTGGATCTGCCAGCCGCGAAGTTTATGGATGTAGAGGCGCGCCACGTTTAATCCCGTATTTGAGTGCTGTCGGATGCACGCTTGAGAAACGCAGTTAAAAATTCTTTTTGAGTGTCATTCAACAAAAGCGGATTAATCCAATCTTTTACTGTATAGTCAGCATTGATATCTTCGGCATATACCAATAAGAATAACGTGTTGTTTCTTGCACCTACCCTTCTGGCAATAGCTTTATACATGTACGCATTTGCTCCCAAGTATCCTTGTTTTTCCAAGTATTTAACAATATTTACGTCTATCACATCTACCGATCCTGCCGAAATACAGTATTGATATTTGTTGCGGTCTATATTTTCAATCCCTGATGCAAGTTTATTTTGTACGCTGGCAAAGATATCGGGCAGAAAATATCCGGTACCCGTGGCGCTCTTTATCTGTATCAGTACACCCTTCTTAAAACGCTTATTGTCTGTCTTGCCGAATATGTATGATTTGCATCTTAAGGATTCCCCGCCCTGTGAGTTTTTGTAAGACGCATATCCTGGCTTATCGTACTCTCCAATAAGTTGAGATAACTTAGTACTTTTGCGTACTTGTAAAATCCTATAACCGATACTTAAAAAATATTGGTTATCAGTAACTTTTTTTCTTGACATATTATGGATACCTGTAATATCTTTCACAACATCGTTACTGTATCACTGTTGTAGTTCTTTACACGCATCGTCCATCAAGGCGGGGAGATAACCACGGGCCAGTCACCGCAGTGGCAACGCCATCTCGCGAAAAACTACTCATTACTCCCTGAGTGCGAGCGGGAAAAATGTTCAGGGACACAAGCTGACAACTTGTGCCCCGCCTTGATAGACGATGCATCACTTGTCAGTTTATCACAACAACGTTGCAGGGAGCAATGAAGAAAATGAAAAAACAGTTAAAAAGAACGGCCGATCAGCGGCTTATATTTGCCCTGGTCGCATACAAGGATCTGACGCTGGCCAGTCTCGGCAAACGACTGGAACCGCCGTTGACACGGTCGACGGTCAGCCGGATCTGCAATCCCGTCTCTCCGGAAAAGCCGGAAAACAGAATCAGGGAAATTTCGGATATTCTCGGAGTTCCGGCAGAGATCCTTTTCCCCTGGGAAAGCGAGCAGATTCGTGGCTGTTCCTCGCGTGGTTAAGTGTAATGTACTTATCTGCAGAAAATATCGCAACACCAATGACAGTGACAATATATGCCTTGGTGTTTCCAACGCGAATTTGTAACACAAAATGCTAACACAAAATTTGTGTTGAAAGGGACCCGCCCGTGGAAAAGCGCAAGGAAGATTGTAAGATAAACCATCGGAAGTATCGGTATCTGTTGACAGAAATGATTAATGCGAAGGCGGAATATGTCGATCGCGACTACCTCTTCGAGCGCGTCGATATTCCCCAGAACCATTACCATAACGTTACCAACCCTGACCGTAAGACATCATGCAAGAAGAAAGACAAGCCCTATTACATACCCCTTGAATGGATCCTGAAAATGACGATCGGATTCTCTGACTTCCGCATCATAAAAGAGATCGCCGCCGATTGCGGCTGTATCTGTATAACGCCTGATGAAATAGAAGAACTCCGATCGGTAGAACCGGCAGACCGCGACAAGGTTATGGCCACAATGAATAAGATAGTGGGGTTGACGGATGGCAATGAAAACGGGGACTAGGCCGCTGATGACCGTCAAAGAAGTGACGGCGATGCTGGGCTTTGAAAATGAGAAAAGCGTCTACCGCATGGTCGATGCCGGCATGATTCCGCACTATCGTATTCCCGTACGGGTCCCCCGCAAAAAAAAGGCAAGCCGTGCCAGGCCGCCGATCAGGTTCGATCCCGATGAGGTCCGCGCGTGGCTGCAAAAAAGGAAGATAGAACCGAAAGACCATAAATGGAGGTAAGCACAATGAAAATGATTGATCGTTTTGTCGCGTATATCAAAGGTTCTGACAGCCCCGCCCTGGATATATTCAGTTGGGCGATGATCATCGTTGCTGTTGTTTATTTTGGGAAAATGTTTGTCGAGTTCTTTATGAGGTGGACAGTATGAAATTGAGCATCGTCAGCGAGGTAAAGGATTTCAGCGGTATCCTGGAAATTGCCGTGGCCGTGCTCAATGACGGTCCTGCGCGCGTTTACCAGTTCCAGATAAATGATACCCGGACCTACTTCCGGTTCATGGGTATGTATAAAAAAGGAACCAAAAGTCACAGAGCAGCCCTGGCCCTGCTCAGAAAGGAGGCCCGAGAAGTTGAAACGCAATAAAACGATAGTTGTTAGCAGTCAGTCGGATCTGCGCCAGTATTGGGATGATGAGCAACATTGCTATCGTTTCGATGGCGACGTCGTTTTCTCCTTTCCCGTAGAGATTCAACCGCGGACCTGGGAAAGTGTAGACAGAAAAGGATCCGGCACGATCCAGGGCGGCGGTTTTGATTTTTGT
>JGI10211J34971_10000592_pt1 | contig 29780 bp, 26 predicted proteins | sample Etolagsediment_FD_34971 | JGI IMG/M metagenome (IMG submission 34971)
GGCGTGTTGGGAAGACATTTCTCGTAAAGGAGTTCTTCGAGAACGTATGCCCTTCGTTCGAGCTGACGGGCGAGAAAGACGCATCCCTGGCGGAGCAATTGCAGAACTTCACCTTCGCGTATCGTTCCACGTTTCCCGGCCAACCTGCACCGAGGCCGCGTTCTTGGAGGGACGCCTTCCAGCTACTGGCCGAGGAGATCCACAGAACGTGGGGGGAGAAGAGGGTCGTTCTGTTCTTTGATGAGCTTCCGTGGCTCGCATCGCGCAAGTCCAAGTTCCTCACGTCCCTTGACCACTTCTGGAACTCGTGGGGCAGCCGGCGCAATGTGGTTCTGGTCGTATGCGGATCGGCGGCTTCCTGGATGATCGGCAACATCCTCCACAACAAAGGCGGTCTCTACAACCGCGTCACTGCCCAGATTCGCCTTCTGCCGTTCTCGCTGTGCGAAGCGGAGGAGTACCTGCGTTCCCGCGGGATCGCTCTCGGCCGGAAGGACATTGTGGAGCTCTACATGTGCCTCGGCGGGATACCCCACTACCTGCGCGGCATCCGGCGCGGCGAGTCGGTTGCCCAGGCCGTCGACCGATTGTGCTTCTCCTCCCGGGGGCTACTGCACGACGAGTTGGATCGCCTGTTCGCGTCCCTGTTCGAGAACCACCATCGCCACGCCGGGGTCATCCGGGCGCTCGCCGAGGAACGGAGCGGTCTGACGCGCGGGGAGCTGATCGGCAAGCTGGGCCGTTCGTCCGGCGGGGGGTTGACACGTGTTCTGACTGAGCTGGAGGAGTCATCGTTCATCTCACGCGACGCCTGTTTCGGGCGATGCACGAGGGACGCCATCTACCGTCTGATTGATGAGCACTGCCTGTTCCATCTCACGTGGGTGGAGCGTATGAGAGGTCAGAGCGACGGCTATTGGGTGGGACAATACGGAAGCCACACCTGGCACGCGTGGGCGGGGCTTGCCTTCGAGGCCGTGTGCCTCAGACATGTATCGCAGATCAAGCGTGGTCTCGGGATCTCCGGCGTGAGCACGGTGCGGAGTGGATGGCGTGCACGCACCGAGACTGAAGGGGCACAGGCGGACCTCGTCATCGACCGGGCCGACAACTGCATCAACTTGTGCGAGATCAAGTACGCCAACCGGTCTTTCACGATCAGCAAGTCCTACGCGGACGTTCTGCGCCGCAAGGTCCGTCTTTTCCGAGAATCGACGCGCACACGTAAGGCCTTGTTCCTGACGATGGTGACCACCTACGGATGCCAGCGCAACGCGCATTTCGAGGAACTCGTGGGATCCGAAGTTGGCATGGACACGCTTTTCGAGGGATAGACGACTGTTGACCGAGGACGCTGGATGACGACGAAGTGGATGATGGCAGCAGGCATACTGGGAGCGATGCAGATGAGCGCATTGTCAGACGAAGCACGTCCGCGCTTGTCGCGGCGGAATCTGAACGAGTTGAAGACACGCGACCGCGCCGGTGTGTTCGAAGCGTTGGGATCGTTTGATGACCGCGGCCTGTCGGAACACGAGTTTGCTGCCCGGGCGCTTGATCTTCTCGATCCACAACGTGTGCCGGGGCTGACCGAGGCGCGGACTGCCGGCGACGTGCCCAAAGCGCTCGAGGCCGTCTTGGAAACATGCCGCGGCGGACGCCCCGCTCCGTCGCGGGAGCCGGCAAGCGATGCCACGATGGCGACGGCGGACGATGCGCTCCAGCACCGATTCAGCTTCTACGGCGAGAAACACCAGTTGCCGACGGCGATCAACTGGGACGCCAATCCGGGCACGCGGCACTGGGGACACGACCTCAACCGGTTCACGTTTCTCGGCCCCCTGGTCCAGGCGTATGCGGCAACCGGGGACACGCGCTATAGCCGCAAAGCCGTTGAGCTGGTGCTCGATTGGATCGCCAAATGCGACACGGGGAGGTGCTTCAAGGGTAGCCCGTACGTATGGGGTTCCTACCTGAACAACGCGATCCACTGCAACGCGTGGTGCTCCAAACTCGCGCTTCTCGTTGCTGCAGACCAGATCACGCCGCCTGAACTGCTGCGAGTGCTGAAGTCGGTACACGATCAGCTGGCGTACCTGGAGATCGTTACGAACGGGCACTCGGGGAACTGGCCTACCATTGGGATGCAGGGAATGCTGCAGTGCATCGGGACGTTTCCCGTGTTGCGCGACACGGACCGCTTCGCCAACTACTGCATCGAGGGAATGAGAGACCAGATCGCGGACCAAGTCCTGCCCGACGGAGTGCAGGACGAGCTCACGCCGCACTACCACCGTGTAGTCATCAACAACATCCTCGCCGCGGCCCGCGGACTCCGCTCGCTCGGTCGCGACCTGGATCCGCGGACACTACAGACTCTCGGCAAGATGATCCACTACACCCAGCAATGCACAGTTCCCGATGGCAGCAAACAGGTCGCTTTCAACGATTCCGATCCCGGTGCGGTCGGCAGATACGCCGCTCCGTTGGCCGAGCTGGGCCTGTCCGATCTGCTCTCTGCCCCCGAACGTCTGGGACCGGAAGTCTTTCCCTACGCGGGCGTGGCATTCCTGCGTCAGCGTCAGGACGTGGGAGACCTGTACCTCGCCTTCGACGCCGGGCCTTTCGGACGCGGTCACCAGCACGAAGACAAGCTCGGCTTCTGGCTCTTTGCCTACGGTCGCAACCTGATCGTCGACCCGGGCCGCCACCTTTACGACTGGTCGGCCAAGTCCTACTACCCGTTTCTCAAGAGCACGGCTGCGCACTCGACGATTCGTGTCGACGGTCAGGACCAGAACAGCCGCGCGCGTCGGGAGACGTGGATCGCCAAGAAGCCTCTGGACCTGAAATGGACCCAGACGGGCGGGGAGATCCGCGCGACCGGCGTCTACAACCTGGGGTACGGGGAGAACCGTATCCCGGTGACCCACCAGCGCGAGATCGTGTTCGTGGACGAACGCTTCTGGGTGGTGTTCGACGTGGTCGAAGGAGCCGGCGAACACCTGGTGGAGTCGCGTTTCCAGTTCGCACCGGGTGAGCTGGCCGTCTCCGGAACTGTCGCGCGTACGCAGTTCCCCGATGCCAACCTGCACGTGCACGCTCTCGCCACCACGCCGTTCACAGACTCACGAGTCGAGTGCGGGCAGCAGGAACCACGGCGCGGCTGGTACTCGGATGGCTACAACAAGATCGAGCCAGCTCCCGCCCTGGCCCTGTCCGTTCACACACAGCTCCCCTGGTGTGCGGCAACGCTCCTCTACCCTTACAAAGGTGCCACGTCGCCCGACGTGAGCTTCACCTTCGACGGCGTTCGCGCGACCGTGCTGGCGGCAGGCGCGGAGCAGAGCCGGGAAGTCGTGGCTTCCGCCGAGAACAGCAAGTGACTACAACCCCCAACACGTCGTTGCGTCGATCAATCTGGCCGGGTATGGCGTGGTGGAGGAGGGGAGGCCCGTCCGGCATGGCGTGGAGTTCCTACGGTTCAGGATGACGAAGAGACTGGCAGACCAGAAGGGGGACGCGGCCTCGTGAATTCGGCACGTGACGGCTGAGCGCCCCCCGGGAGCAACACGTTGGACGGAACAAGATGAAGCGAATCCCAACAGTATTCTTCCTCATTGGCTGTCTCATTGGACTGGCCGCCTCGACCCGTGCTGACCAACCGGCGGTCGGATTCTGGCTGGTGGAAGTGTCCAAATTGGCGGAGGCCACCGGCGATGGTGAGGAGACGCTGGCAGCGGTGCAGCAGCACGTGCTGGATGAAGTGGCGGAGTGCCGCGGCCATTTCAATGGGGACTGCGACCTTTGGATGCGGACAGAGGCGGTGCAGTTCCGGCTCAAAGCGAAGGACGACGGCAAGGTCCTGGGCTATTCCATCAGCTTGTCCGGCCCCCGCGACAGAAGCGTTCCCCGGGTGTCCGAGGGGAGTCTAGCCGTTGACGGCGGCTTCTGTGTGCAAGAGGGCTGGCGGAAGAAGACGTTCGTCGTTGTCTTCCGACGCCTCAACCTGAAGCACTGACGGTATATTCGTGTTCCCGTTGGCACTGAAGATGAAGCGTGTCGGCGACCTCAGCAACAGACACACAAGGAAAGCCCCCATGAAACACAGCCCTCCCGCCCCGCGCAGATCGATCCTCGGATGCTCCTTCAGTCTAGTCCTTGGCGTCGCGTTCCTTTCACCGTGTCTGGTGTGGTCCGCACCGATCCGCTTGCGCCTTGCGAAGATCGCAACCGAGGCAACCAATGTGCCGGTCAGTACAACGATCGTGTTGCCCGCCGAACTGGCCGGTGTCCCGCTTGCGGAGATCGCAGCGAAAGTGAGGTCCGCTTCGGCCGGTGCGGAACCTGTCACCGGACAGCTTGCGAAGTCCGCGGACGGCAGCGTTGAGTTGTGGTGGATCGCGCCACATGTCAACGCCGGGCAGACAGCGGAGTGGACCGTGGAGTTGATACGCCGGGAGAGTGCCGGCCCCGCTTTCCGGTGGCAGGATGTCGAGGGAGAGCATCTGGATCTGCTTCTCGGAGACCGCAAAGTGGTCCGCTACATGTACGCACGCGACACCTCGACCCCGGAGCGTGCACACGAGACCTACAAGCCCTATCTGCACGTGTTCGACGCCGAGGGCAAGGACACCATTACCAAAGGCCACGGCGGCCGCTACACGCACCATCGCGGCATCTTCTTCGGCTACTCGCGGCTGGGATATGACGACGGCAAGCGCGGCGACTGGTGGCACATGAAGAACGTGACGCAGGAACACAGAGAGTTCGTCGATCAGGTCGCGGGCCCGGTGTTCGCCCGGTTCACCTCGCTGATCCACTGGAACGACGGCGAAGGCAAGCCGGTCTCCATCGAGGAACGGACGTTCACCGTTTTTGCGCAGCCGTCTCCTGCCATCGCCCTGATCTACTGTCACTCTGAGCTCAAGCCCGGCCGAGGCCCGATCGAGCTCAACGGCGATCCGGAACACGCGGGCTTCCAGTTCAGGGCTCACAACGATGTTCAGGACAAGGAGACCCTATACGTGTTCCCCGGCACGGTCCCTCCGCCCGTCAACGCCGGCAAGCTGAAGTCACACAAAGACCTGCCGTGGGCGGCGATGAGTTACTCGATGCCAAGCGGGCGGTTCAGCGTGCTGCACATGAGCCATCCCGGGAATCCGAAGGGGATGGTGTACTCGGCCTATCGGACGTATGGCCGCTTCGGCGCGTTTTTCACCAGAAAGCTGGCTGCCGAAGAAACGCTGAAGACAAACTACGGCTTCTGGATTCTCTCGGGGGACATACCGCCTTCAGACCAACTGGATTCGCAACACGCAGTTTTCGTTTCGCCCTTGACGGCCACGCCGATCCAGTAGGGACGAGGAGCATCCCATGAATGTCATCACGGTCGTACTGGACACGTTTCGCAGCGACATCATTGGACCGGGCAAGACGCTGAGCTTCGTGGACACGCCCAACCTCGACGCACTGGCGCGGGAGAGCGTTGTGTTTGAGAATGCGTTCGGCGAAGGACAGCCGACACTCCAGATCCGGCGGGCCTTTTTCACGGGGTGCCGGTCATTTCCGTTCGTCTACAACTTTGATCGTCGGGGGCACTGGCATCATGCGCCCGGCTGGCACAAGATCCCGCCCCACCAGGACACCCTCGCCGAGATCCTCACGGCCCGAGGGTACTACACCGGCCTGGTCGCGGATGTATACCACATGTTCAAGCCGACCATGAACTACTGGCGCGGGTTCGCGTCGTACGAGTTCATCCGAGGTCAGGAGTCGGACAACTGGAAGGGGGGCACGCCCGAGATGGTGGCCGACCTGATGGCCCGACACGTCCGTGATCCGGAGAACATCCGCAGGCACGAGACGCTGTATCAGTACCTGCTGAACCAGCGTCACCGGCAGAGCGAAGACGACTACCAGTGCGGACGCGTGTTCCGCACCGCATGCGATTGGCTTGACGACAACGCGACGAACAAACCGTTCATGCTCTGGATCGAGGCATTCGACCCGCACGAACCGTGGGACCCGCCACGCGAGTATGCCGACCGCTACTGCCCGGATTACGACGGACTCGATTTCATCATGCCGGGCGCTCTCGGTCCAGAGCCGACGGAACGTGAGATCGAGCGCACGAAAGCCCTCTACTACGGTGAAGTGACGTTCGTGGACAAATGGGTGGGGCGACTGATGAACAAGGTCGCGGACCTCGGTCTGCTCGACGACACGCTGATCCTCGTGCTGTCCGACCACGGGACGCAGGTGTGGGACCATGGCCGTTTCGGCAAAGGCGGGGGGAACATGCGCCCCTACAACACGGGGATCGTGTGGCAGATGCGACTTCCGCAGGAACCGACGCACCATCCGGTGGGCGCGCTCGTCCAGAGTCACGACGTGATGCCGACAGTGCTCGATCTGTTGGATGTGCCGTATTCACGAATGGACGGCGCCAGCGTTGTGCCGTTGATCACCGGCGATACAGAGGAGTTGCGAGATCCGATCGTGATCGGTTGGGCCGCGTTCGCCACGGGCAATGCCGCGGCCCATGCATCGGCACGTACGCCGAGGTGGAACTACGTGACGGCTGTTGACAAGGCCGACCCCGGCGCCTTGTACGACGTCGTTGCCGATTCCGACGAGAGCACGAACGTCATTGACCAACNCCCCGACGTGGCTCGCGAACTTCGCAGACATATCGAAGCCGTCGTCGGCCAGCAACTGCCCGCCAAACTCAACGAGGTCTGCGACCCCGAACCCAGTCCGATGGGACTGTATTTGAGGGGGAGGACGAGGGCGGAGGGATGAAGGGGGAAGGGGATCAGTTCTTCTTCTTGACGCGGCGGTAGGGGTGGACCCACGACGAGAATGCGGGGACCTTGCGCGTCTGGATCCAGACCTTGCCCTGGCCGGAGAAGCGGCAGACGAAGCCCTCGCCAGAGAAGAACAGAGACTTGTAGCCGCCGATGCGGGAGATCTGGTAGTCCAGCCCGTCCGTGAAGGCAACGATGTGCCCCGTGTCCACGACGTAGGCGCCGGACACATCCACCTGAATCAGGGCGCCAAAGGTGTTGAACCACAGGTCGCCGATGCCTGAACAGCGGATCAGGAACAGTGATTCACCGGAGAAGAACCCCTTCGTGAGCCCCTGCCATTTCGTCTCGACGTTCACGCCCATGGCAGAGGCCACAAACGCGGAGTTCTGAAGATAGATGACGTTGTCCTCCAGGTAGACGTGCTCCATATCGCCGCACGCCGGAGCCGCGATCCCGATCTCGCCCTGGCCGCCCTGAGCCGTGAACTCGTTGATGAAGATCGACTCTCCGGTCAGCAACCGTCCCAGGCCCCCGCGGAACTTGGTCTTCATGTTGATGTTCGTGTCCATCGTCGCCATGGCGGACGCCTCGACCTTGAGCGTCTCACCTGCAGGCAACTGAACGGTGAGAAAGCTGAAGTCAGGCCGGCAATCGATCTCGTAGTCGAATCCGTGCATCTCACTCGCCTCGGTAGTCATGGCTCTATCTCCGTTCGTCCCTCGGTTCAGGACCGTGGCCGCAGCATGGGGCCAAGCGTGCGACCGAAGCCGGTGGCGTTGTGCGACTGACACCACACCGTGCCCTGGCCATGGAACTTGCACACGAATCCCTCGCCGCCCAGAATGGACGACAACCAGCTCTTGCCAGCCTTGCTGATCTTGAAGTCCAGCGTCTCGTTGAACGCGACGATGTGGCCCGTGTCGATGATGTACTCGCCGTCGACGTCGATCGGGTAAATAGCCCCGAAGGAGCTCAGCACGACTTTGCCCGGGCCTTTCATGTTCAGCCAGAACACGCTTTCGCCCGAGAGAAACGACTTGAATCCCTGCCAGCCCATATCAATGTCCACGCCCGGCTCACAGGCCACGAAGGAACCCGACTGGACGATCAGGCTCTCGGGGCCCAGGTCGATGGCGGCCATGTCGCCGGGCAGCGTCGTGGCCAGCCACAGGTGCCCGCCGGCGCTACTGGCCGTGTAGTGGTTGAGGAAGAACGACTCCCCGGCCAGAAGGCGCTTGGCTGCGCGCAGCAAGCCGCCGCCGCCCTTCTTGTGCGTGGTCGTCTGGACGTCCATGTCGGCGCTCATCGCGATCATGGCGCCGGCTTCGGCCGTGCAGTCTTCGCCGGGGCCGAGCATGACTTGGGCCGCCGCGTTTCCGGGTCCGCAGACAATCTCTACATTCATGGCGTCACCTGAGTTTCGGGTTCAACCATCCCACCAGGCCGCTGAGGCTGCGCGTCTGTATGACGACGCTGCCCGTGCCTTCCAGTCGGGTCACCAGTCCTTCTCCGCCGAACAGGCTGGAGAAGATACCGCCCGCGAGCTGGATGCGCAGCTTGATGCCCGGGTCGTACGCCACGAGATGGCTTGTGTCGACGATGTACTCGCCCTGAATCTCTTTCTGCTTCAGCGCGCCGTATGCGCCGAAGAACACCGTGCCCTTGCCGCTCACCTTTAGCCGGAAGAGCCCCTCCCGCGCGATCAGCGACCGGAAACCGGCCCACTGAACGCCCAGATGGACTCCCGGCGTGGAACAGATATAGGCGCCCGGCTGAAAGCAATAACTCGATCCGTCAAGCTCGAGCGACCCGATGTCGCCGGGCGTGGCCTGTACGAGTGTCACGCGCCGCACGCCTTTCGTGTTGTTCGTGAACACGTTGACGAACATGGATTCGCCCCCGAGGAACTTCTTGAACAACGCCTTGAAAAAGCCGCCGTTGAACTTGGCCACCATGTCCAGATCGGCGGACATGCTGGCCATGGAATCCGACTCGGCGATGATGCTCTCGCCAGGCTCCAGGTCAACGTGGATGTGAGCAAAGGCAGGGCCGCCGACAATCTCGGTATTCATCCTTCACCTCGTCTCTCTTCCCGGGGCCGCGACAGGCTCAGGGATCAGGGGTTCCCTCAGGCTCTCGGGCCGTTTTCTGAAAAGTACTTTGGAAGCGGCCGTATTGCAAACCGATGGGCCGCCATTCACGTCCCGTCGTCTCGGCCGCGGCCAGGGCCCGGATGCGCTCGACCCTCTCACCCGTGTCCGGGTGCGTGCTGAGGAACGTCAGCGACTCCCGCGCTTTGTCCGGGACGTCCCCCAAGGGGCCGTTCCCGTCAGCTAATCCCCGGACCTCTTCGAAGAACCTGGCCAGCCCGAGCGGGTCGATATCCGCGGCAACCAGGTAGTCGAACGCCTTCCGGTCCGCTTCCCGTTCATGGTCGCGCGAGTACTTCAGCACGGCCAACATCGGTCCCTGTTGCGCAATGACCGCCAGAATGCCTGAAACGTCACCAAGCACGGCCTGTACGACCACGTACAGCCCGGCCGCGCCGATGAGTTGTCGCAGGCCGTGGCGTTGCGTTACGTGAGCCATCTCGTGCGCCAGGACGCCGGCGACTTCCTCGGGGGAGTCCGCAGCCAAGAGCAGGCCGCTATTCACCACGACGTGGCCGCCCGGCAATGCGAACGCGTTCACATCCGGGTCGTCGAACACGTGTACCTGAAACTCGAAACGCGCGTCGTCCACCCCTTCGCGCAATCGGTTCAGGATGATCGTCATTCCCTGGTCGATCTCCTCGCTGTCCACCGGCCGATGCTCGCCGGCGTACTGTCGGAAAACCGTGTCGCCCAGCTTCTCTTCCCATTCCACCGGGATGCGGTCCGCCACAACCCGCACAAACGCGCCGCGCACCGAGTAAGCCAGCAACAGCAGGCCCGCGATGACCGCGAGCATCAGCACCGGGATCAGGATGGCCAGCCGCCGGGTACTCCCGATCGCGGACAGTTGCCGCTGAAGCATGGGTTTGGTCGCGAGCTCCCGGTCCTTGAGAATACCGCGGTCGGACGTGCAGACCGACCAGGACTCGACCGACGACGGATGGCGGAAGAACACGAGTCGGTTGGCCGCTCCGCCGAGAGCGATCCGCAGTCCGTTGAGCGGCAACTCGACACTGCCCGCATCCCACCGGAACGTCACGCCCGTGCGGTCCACACTGATCGTACCGTGTGCCTTCCCGCCGTCAAGCGACTCGTGGAATGCCCAGCCTTGATAGGTGTTCGCCATGCTCGTTCGGCTCGCGGACGCCGCGTGTCAGGTGTTGTTTCCGTCCGGCTCGACCGGACGGTCTGACCAGAACACGGGAACTGTAGTCGGTGGCTCCGGATCGTGCCGCATGACGACGCCCGAAAATCCGCCTGACCGGGACGCTTACCGTCGCCGTCGTCCGCCGCCCCCGCCGCCCGAGGACATTCCTCTTGGTGCCGGACGCGCGTCGGCGCCGGTAGCGTGACGCGCTTTGTCCGAGTGATACACGTGCTGTTCGTCGACCGGAATGCTGGTACGGAGGAGCCGTTCGATGTCACGCAGGTAGTCGCGTTCGTCCGCTGCACAGAAGGAGATGGCATCGCCATCGCTTCCTGCTCGCGCGGTGCGCCCGATGCGGTGTACATACGTTTCCGGCTCGTTGGGCAGGTCGAAGTTGATCACGTGCGAGATGCCGTCCACGTCGAGGCCGCGCGCCGCGATGTCCGTCGCGACCAACACGCGGGCGTTGCCCGCTTTGAACTCGTCAAGCGCCTGCGTGCGAGCATTCTGGCTCTTGTTGCCGTGGATGGCGGCGGACGCCACGCCAGACTTGCTCAGCTTCTTCGCGACCCGGTTGGCCATGTGTTTGGTGCGCGTGAACACGATCACGCGATCCAGATTGTGGTTGCTCAGCAGATCGGCCAGCAGATCGCCTTTGTCGGTCTTGTTGACGAACATCATCGTCTGGGCGATGCTCTCGACCGCAGGCTTGTCGGGAGTGATCGATACGTGTACCGGATCATGGACCATTGCCTGGGCCAGAGACACGACCGGGGGGGGCATCGTGGCGGAGAAGAACAGGGACTGACGCTTGTTTGGCAGCAAGGCGACGATCTTGCGTATGTCCGGAATGAAGCCCATGTCCAGCATGCGATCTGCTTCGTCCAGAACAAACACCTCTACGTCTTCCAGCTTGACCATTCCCTGCTGGCACAGGTCCAGCAAGCGGCCAGGCGTAGCCGCCAGGATATCGACGCCCTTCGTCAAAGCCCGTACTTGGGAGTGCTGTTTGACCCCGCCGAAGATGACGGTGTGTGTGATACGCAGATGCTGTCCGTACGTTGCGATACTGTCCCCGATCTGGGCCGCCAGCTCGCGAGTCGGGGCGACGATAAGGGCGCGCGGCCGCCTGGGCTGGGGACGAGTGTGATGCCGCAGGTTGAGGCCCTGCAGTATGGGCAGCACAAACGCAGCAGTCTTGCCCGTGCCGGTCTGCGCGCAGCCGATCAGGTCGCGTCCGTCGATCAGATGCGGGATGGTCTGGGCCTGGATCGGTGTGGGTTCCCGATAGCCGGAGTCGGCCACTGCCCGGCGCAGGGGCTCAATCAGGACCTCGAACACGTCGCCGGAGACAGCGGTCTGTGGTCGGGTCGGGGCCTCGATCGCGGACGGCACTGTCTCGTGCCTGGCCGGCCGGTCGTCCCGTCTGTCCTGCGGCGACGGCATGCGGTGCCCGGGAGAAGCGCTCCCGGCATCGGAGTTCCTGCCGGACCGACGACGACGGTTGCGGCGTTTGCGGCCCGGGGTCGCGGACGAGGTGTCGGCAGCGTTGTTGGCGGGTATGGGATGGGGGCGGGTTGCGGGCGACGTGTCGGTGGCGTTGTTTGAGGGTGTGGTGTGTGGGCGGGGGTCGGAACCGACAGAGTCGGCTCCCTTCTTCTTGCGTGAGAATCCAAACATGTGTGTTCCTTATTGACCCGGGTCACGGCACCATGCCGCTCGGGTCTGCAATCGGGGTGCACACTAAGTCGAGCCGCGGGTACAGAGAGCCGCGACAAAGCGTGCATCAAAACGGGTGAGTGCGAGGGTGGACAGGGGAGATGTCGCTGTGATCTGCTCGCCGCACCCGGCACTGATGAAGGTCAACGCGGATTGCGCGTCGGGTGCATCAGCCAATGCGAGCTTCGACCACTGCCTTTCGGCATGCAAAGAACTCGTACTGTAGTTCGTCCGCCCGGATTTACCATACGGTCGCTGAAAGTCGACTCACATGGTGTGTCCCGTGGTCTACTGGGTTACCCGGAAGACCTGGGCATGCAGGTGGGCCCCATACTCTCGCTGGCGCTGTTCCGCACGTTCATCCGTCCGGTTTACGAACGGCTCATCGCGACCCGCGCGCGACGCCGGATGCGTCATCCACATGCACTCCGACGGCGACATCCGTGAGCTCGTTCCCGATCTCCTGGCGTGTGATATCGATGTCCTCAACCTGCAGGATCTGGTCAACATCATTGACTCAATCCGAGGCGCAGGCGCACAGAGCGGGTCCTGATCGCCGACCGGGATCTGCGCAATGTGACCCACGAGAGCATCACACCGCTCAAATCAATGGCATGGGCGCGTCGGCCGCGCAGCGGCAAACAGCCCGGATATGCGGCACTGCTTGACATCCGCTCCGGACAGGGATATCTATTGTCAGACAAGGTACTTGTGTCGGGAAGCCCCGAACAGCTGCCCAACGCTGGTTTCGCTGCAAGTGCCCGGTCACGACGGCGGCCCGTGAGATTGATCGCTGTGTCGAAGGAAGAGGACGCGCACCCACACTCGGTCCGTGTTGACATTGCCGGCCTCCGTCTCATAGGGTCGCCCAACCGACCATGCGACGGACTGCCTCGACCGTAGGTGCGCACCAGGCCGTGAGGAAGTCCTCGCCAAGCGGTGCCGCCACGGCGGCGGCCTCCCGAAGTGCGGCGGCCCCGTCGAAGTCCACGTACGCGATGCGGAGTGTCAGCTCCTCGTCGGCCCGTCCGAAACAGGAACCGGGTAGAGCTGCCACGCCAGTCTCCGTCAGCAGGCGTTCACAGAGCTCTCGCCCGCTGGTGATGCCGCGCCGCTCCAGTCGGTCGTGCATCGGCGTGAAATCCGGGAACAGATAGAAGGCTCCCTTCGGTTGCTGAACCTGAGCGCCAGCGTCGGACAGAGCTGTGGCAGCATGCTTGCCCAGCGCCCTGAGAATCGAGCGGGACAAAGACAGGTAGGACTCGATGTCCTCGCCGCCTTGGAACGCACGGACGGCTGCATATTGGATGGGGGCGCTGGTGGACGTGAACGTCTCGCTGGCGGCCACGGCCATGGCATCCAGGAGCCATCTCAGCGAAGGGGGAAAGGTGAACGTGCCGAGGCGCCAACCCCCAGCGCCGCACCACTTGCTGAGTCCGGAACTGACGATCGTGCCTTCCGGGTAGAACCGGGCTGCCGACACGTGTTGCCCGGTGTGGTGGAGTTCGCCGTAGATTTCGTCGCTGAGCAGGATGATCCGGTGGCGCCGGGCAACGGCGGCCAGTTCCTTCAGTCGGTCGAGTCGGTATGTGCCTCCGGTCGGATTGGACGGGTAGTTGAGAATCACGATACGTGGGCGCCCGGGGTCTTCTGAAGCAAGTCGATCGAGTTCGTCCGGCATCAGTCGCCATTCATGCTCGGAGGAAGTTGGCACCCAATGCACGCGACGTCCCAGGATGTGTGCTTGCGGCGCATAGGAGACCCAACTCGGCGTCGGGATGACCAGGTCCCCGTAGTACACCAGCTGCAGCAGGAACATGAGCTCTTTGGAGCCGGGGCCGACCAGGACGTCGGCGCCTGTGCGCTGCAACCCATGTCGTTGGCCATGGTGAGCGGCCACGGCCTCGCGCAACTCCGGCAGTCCACGCACGGGCAGGTAGTCCTTCTGGTGCGCGTTCTCCTGTAGGGCTTTCACAACCGAAGGTGGAACCGGGAAAGGCGATTGCCCCAGTCCCATGCGGAACACGGGCCGTCCCTCGGCACGCAGTTGCGCACTCCGTTCGTTGATTGCCAGCGTCGCGGAGAGTCCCAACCCCCTGACGTTCAGGTTGAGGTTGATCTGCGGCTCGTTTGTCCGTCGTGGGATATGCGCCTGTCGTCTCGCCATGTCAAGTACCGTGCTGAGAGAACGGGGTCAGCGTAGGCTATCCGCCCTACGGTGCCGCGACGGAGCACTTGTGTCTGAAAGCAAACCAGTGATGGCGAACCTTGCCTGTCAAACCCGCATTGAGTGGAGGTCAACTGTGATGTTCGCGGAACCGTTATTGGTACAGTGGACCGGGAAGCGTCAATGCGCAAGCCGTTGGCCGGAGAGGACAGCGGCCCCCGCATTGACGCTTCCCGGTCCACTGTACCAATAACGAATCCGCGGACACTGGTAGTGTGACATCAGAACCGCCAGCACTGGTGATTTCGATTTGATCCGCCTTCCTGCTGCTTGGATCTTCTTCATACTCGGACGGTTCCGGTAACCCGAAATCGGCTGGACGGGCTTGGCGACAGTGGTGCAGTGCCGGCCGCTGGCGGCCAAACACCGTCGGCCACGTGCCATCGCCAGGCGGAGCGCCAACGCGGGGTACCAGCTGGTGCGGTCGGCTGAAGTCGTCGTTGCCCATTGCTTTGATCTGATTCGTTCCTAAGTTCTCCGATCGCTCCCGGCCATGGCCGGTCCACTGTCACAGCCATTCTGCAGGGCCGCGACGTGACTTGCCGGGAAAGGGCGCGGGAGCCCGTCTCCGAGGGCCGCTGCAATCAACAGCTGGAAAGCCATGAACCCGGTCAAGAGTAACATGCTCAGCTTTCCGGTTTCCGTGCGAGGTCGCACGAACTCCGTGGTTTCTGCCGTGCAGGGCACGCTGTAGCTCCGGTGGGGACCAAAGGTCACACCCCATATTCAGCCCAGCGCGTTGCACTGGGCTGAATATGGGTACGACCTTCGGCCGCTCGCCCAGGCGACGTGAAACCTGAAAGCTGAGTAACATGCCCCCTCTCGGGCAACCTGTCGAGCTGATCCCCGGAAGTCATCCGAGGTGACAAATGGAACGCCAGCACGGCGCGCGGGACGTATCGCGCGACACGAGCCCGGGAGGGCGGGTCTGTTGGTCTCAGCTGTGCAGGTGGGTCTGCCGGCGGGATACATCCCGGGCTCCGCGTGCGCGGCCGGCGGTTGGCTATGCGGTGAACCGTGTCCGCCTTGCGGCACTCACCGTGAGATGGTATTGTGTCGGCATCCAAAGACGAGGAGAGCGCGCCTTCAGCATGCCCCAGACGACTTCAGTCCGGAGCCCCGTTGATGTCATCCCCTTCCTGCTGGAATGCGGGTATGCCGGCAACAACGTCCTTCGAGACTACCGCTTCGGCACCGACGAGAGCGTGGCTGTCGCGGCGTTTGCGCACGAACCGCATGACGCACGTAGCGTCTGCATCGGCATCGGGACCACCGGCGCAGCTCCCGCGCGCACCGTCGAGGCCCTACGCCCGTTGGCAGCGCCGGTGCTCTTCCTGGTGGGAGACAACGGGCTTGAGTGGTGGAAGCCAGGCGCTGCCAGGGACGAACGTCGGGGAGGATGCGCGCTGGCGGACGTCGCTTCCTTCTTTGCGCAGCACAAAGCCGATTTGGCTCCGGAGGCCTTGTTCCGTGCGAAGAACTTCGGCGCTCACCAACGGGCCTACCAACTCGATTTTGTCGATGCCGGGCTGCTCCCGTTCGCCGAGCGTGCCGCTGGTGAGAAACTCAGCGCACTTATCGAGGACATGTGTGGATCCGCGCTCCGTGAGTTGGGCGTCCCTGCCGGACAGGAACCCGACGTGCAGCTCTTCCATTGGCTGTTCGAGAGTGTGTTCCACCTCCTCGCCGGCAAGATCCTCCGTGACAAGGACGTTCCCCACTTCCGGAGTCTGGACCTCGTTGATGCAGCGGATGTTGTCGGACGCGTGCGCAACCACTACGGGCGACAGGCACGACGCAGCGAGGATGACGCCGCTCGGCTGGCGGTTCTCGCGGAAATGGCGACACGTATCGCTCAGCTCAGCTCCCTGTGTAACCTGACGACTGAGACGCTCGGCTTCATCTACGAGCAGACTCTTGTCACTCCGAAGACGCGCAGGGAACTGGGCACACACAGCACGCCGTCTTACCTCATCGACTATGTCGTGTGGAGCTTGGTCGACTGGATTGAGCAGATTCCGGAAACCCGGCGGCACGTCTTCGAGCCCTGTTGCGGGCATGCCGGTTTCCTGATCGCCGCCATGCGGCTCCTGCGTGATCTGAGAGAGAGCGAGAACGGCGCCGGCAATGGACGCGAGTACCTTCGACAACGTCTGCATGGGCTGGAGGCCGATCCGTTTGCGCTGGAGATCGCCCGGCTCGGGCTAACACTGGCCGATGTGCCCAACCCGAACGGCTGGGACCTGACGTGCGGCGACGTGTTTGACTCGCGTTGGCCCGGTGGGGGGCGCCCCGTGGCAGACATCCTGTTCATGAATCCTCCCTTCGAGAGGTTCAGCCCCGAGGAGCGCCGAAGGTATCGGGAAGGAGGGCTCACGCAGCAGGGGAAAGCCGAGGAAGTCCTTGCCCGGGCGCTGCCCGCTATCCGGCCGGATGGCGTGTTCGGCATTGTGTTGCCTCAGGGCTTCCTGCACAGCAGGGATGGCCAAGGGCTGCGCCAACGGCTCTGTGGCGAGTTCGAGCTGCGCGAGGTCACGCTCCTTCCCGACAAGGTCTTCAATCTGTCGGGTGCGGAGTCCGCAATCCTGCTAGGCCGTCGTCGCCCCGCCGCGGGGGCGACCGTGCGGATCGGTCGCGTTGATGACTGGGGCATCGAGAGCTTCCGGGAGCATCAGGCCCTTTCCGATATCCAGGTGTGCACGCAGGGACGTCTCGCCGAGCAACCGGGTTGCGCACTCCGTATCCCCCGGCTGGACGCCGTATGGCGCGAGTTCGAGCGGCTGCCGAGGCTCGGAAGCCTGGTGGAGGGAGGCCAAGGGCTCCAGCATGTTGGGAAGGACAAGCTCCCGCGGGGAACATGCACAGTATCAGACCACCCTTTCCTTGAGGCCGTGAGAGGTTTTACGACACTTGGTCGAGAGACCATGGTCCACGGACTGCCGGCAGAGCGTTGGGTGTCGGTGGCGTCGGAAGCCATTTGTCCCCCTCGATGGGGCACGGCGACGGGTCTGCCCCAGGTGTTGCTCAACTACGCTCGTGCCAGCCGCGGGCCGTGGCGTCTCAAGGCCTTTCTAGACCCGGTGGGACACGCGGTCACGAGTCGGTTCGTTGTTCTGAGGCCGCGCCAGGAAGGGACTCCGCTCGAACTGGTGTGGGCGTTGGTGAACTCACCTGTGGCGAATGCATATGCGTTCTGTCATCTGACGAAACGCGACAACACTGTGGGGGTGCTGCTCAAGCTCCCTGTGCCGCGGGTCCGGCGAGACGACGCGGATCGAGTCGTGGCGGCCGTGCAGAGCTATATCAACGCCGCACAGTGCGACCCGGAACACCCGACTCTCCAAGCAAGTCCGGATGCTCTGCGCGACATGCTGCTCCACGTGGATGCTGAAGTGCTGCGTCTCTACAACTTGCCCCCGCGTTTGGAGCGTCTACTTCTGGATCTGTTCCAAGGACATGAGCGTCAGGGCGTCCCGTTCAGGTCCACTGAGTACTTCCCTCCCGATTTTCGGCCGTGCATCCCGTTGGGCCTCTACCTGTCCGACACCTACCGGCGCGGGACAGCTGCTGAGATCGGCAAATGTCTTCCGACGTTCGATGACCCGGAGATCAACGCAGCGCTTCGTGCGGCGACCGAAGCATTCACACTGTCGGAGGATGAATGAGCATGGAGGGGTGGCTTCTGGATACGAACACGGTCGACTACTTGGTGGACCAGAATGACGCAAATCACGCGGCGGTCCGCGACGCGTTCCGGCGACTTCCCGGCGCAGCCCCTGTCTTCATCTCGGCAATCACGATGGGCGAGATCGAGTACGGCATTGCGGCATACCCCAGAATGCCTGAATCGAAGAAAGCGGAACTGCGCCGTGCTTTCGGTGGCTTCCTCGCGTTGGACGTGACTCAGAACACACGCGAATACTATGGATGCCTTCGTGCCGCCCTGTTCGAAAAGGCGATCGGGCAAGGGAAGAAAGGGCTGCGTCCAGAGCAACTCGTTGATCCGGCTACGTCTCGGCAACTCGGGGTGCAGGAGAACGACATCTGGATCACGGCGCTCGCCGTGGAGTACAACCTGACGCTTGTAACGCACGACCGGAAGATGCGTCGGCTCTGGGAACTTGCCGGCGACGAGTTCCGGGTTGTGGATTGGGCGGACCCGGGCTTCATGTGGCCTGGAAGTAAGTAAGCCGTTCCGTGCGCCCGGTGAGCATGTCGCGCGTGAGTTGGACATTCTCGGACGCCTTTACTGGAAGCAGGGCGTCCGCATCGACGAGAGGCACTTGGGGGGCGGCGCGCATGGATGGAGGTCGGCAAAGCCAGTGCCGGCGTGCTAATGCAATGATGGGTTCGGGCATGTGGGGTATTGGTGCTCGCCCCGCATCGCTCGGATCAGGCCATCGGCAGGGACGGCCCGCGTGGTCCTGAGATCACTGTTATCTGGTTGGATCATAGCAGACGGCAAGGAGGAACGAACATGCAGAAGCACACAGGGATCTGGATCGATCACAGGGAAGCTGTCATCGTGACGATTGACGGTGAGGCCCTCAGCGTCGAGCACCTCAGATCGGGTGTCGAGAGTCACTACCGTGCATCCGGAGGGTGGAAGGCGGGCGGCAGTGTCGTGGCGCAATCCGTTGCCAGAGAACAGAGGGCCGAGAACCGGCAAGGGCAGCAACTGGACCGGTTCTTCGGAAACGTGGTTGAACGAGTCTGTGAGGCAGACTGCATCGTCGTCTTCGGTCCCGGCGAGGCCAAAGGTCAGCTCGCGAAGGCGATCAAGGAACACAAGGCGCTGGCAGAGAGATTGAGGGCAGTGGAACCTGCGGACAAGATGTCTGAGAACCAGTTCGTGGCGAAAGTCCGAGCCTTCTACGGTATGCAGGAGAAGAGGCTTCTGCCGTGAACAGAGGCGCTGCGTGAGATCACGCCCGCCCTTCGAATAGCCCGGGCCGCGACTTCTCATCGTTTCCGGCACGTTCGGCGTGGCTCCCTTCCCGCGGTTCGAGGGGGGGCAGCACCTCGCGCACCTTGCGAGCGAGGTCGTCGCGCGTGAAGGGTTTGGCGATAAAGGCGATGCCTTCCGGCAGCACACCGCGTTTGGCGACCACGTCCGCGGTGTAGCCGGACATGAACAGGACCTTGACCCCCGGCTTGAGCGCGCGCACCCGTTCGGCCAGGTGCTGGCCGTCCATCCCCGGCATGACCACGTCGGTCAGCAGCAACTGGATGTCGCCCGGATGCGCCGCTATCACTCGCAGGGCTTCCCCCGGGGTCTCGGCCGTCAGGATCTCATACCCGAGCGCTTTCAGGAACAGACCGCAGGTTACGCGCAGGGATTTCTCGTCCTCGACCAACAGAATCGTTTCGCCGTGTCCCTTGGGCACGTCGGAGTTGGCGTCGTCGCTTGCCTCCACGGTCTCCGGCGCAACCGCGGGCAGGTAGATGCGGAAGGTGGTTCCTTTGCCCGGCGTGCTGGCTGCCTCGACGAACCCGTTGTTCTGCTTGACGATGCCGTACACGGTGGCCAGGCCCAGGCCCGTGCCTTTGCCGATGCCTTTGGTGGTGAAGAAGGGTTCGAATATGTGCGCCAGCGTGTTCTGATCCATGCCGCAGCCGTCGTCGCTGGCCACCAGGACCACGTACGCGCCGGGAACGGCCTCGACATGCGCGGCATGGCAGGTGGCGTCGATGGTGACGTTCCCGGTTTCCAGAGTGATTCTACCGACCCCGGCGATGGCGTCGCGCGCATTGACGCACAGGTTCGCGAGGATTTGATCGACCTGTGCGGGGTCGATCCTGACCCGGCGCAGCCCCGCGCCGGGCACCCAGGCCAGCTCGATGTCTTCGCCGATCAGGCGTCGGAGCAGTTTGAGCATGCCGGCCACCGCGTCGTTGATGTCCAGGACCTTCGGGGCAATGGTCTGTTTCCGGGCGAAGGCCAGGAGCTGCCGCGTAATGTCGGCGGAGCGCTGCGCGTCGGCCGTGATCTCGCTTAGCCATTGCTGGATCGGGTGCTCGGGCTTGAGGCCGTCGCGACAGAGCTCCACGTAGTTCATGATGCCCATGAGCAGGTTGTTGAAGTCGTGGGCCACGCCGCCGGCCAAGCGCCCCACCGACTCCAGTTTCTGGGACTGCTGGAGCTGTTCCTCCAACGCTACTTGCGCGGAGATGTCGCGCACGGTGGCCAGAAGACACGGCTGGTCGCCGAGCTCCAAGCGCGACAGCAGGACGGTCGCGGGGAACGGGGTGCCGTCCGCTCGGAGATGTGTCCAATTGAAGAAATGGGAGCCCTTGTCCAAAGCCAAGTGCATCATCTGCTGCGCCTTGACCGTTGACAGTGCACCGTCCGGCTGGCGCTCCGGCGACAGCGAGGCCGGGGTGCGGCTGGTCAAATCCTGCTCGTCTCGACAGGCGAACATCGCGATCGCCGCCGGGTTGCCGGCGAGGAACGCCGGTCCCAATGACACGACCATGATGGCCTCCCCGGACTCTTGATACAGCGAGCGATGCCATCCCTCACTGTCCTGCAGGGCTGCCACACGCTGTCGACGGGCCACGGCAATGGCGATCCCCGCGCCCAGACCTTCGAGGAACTCGATCATTCCCGGTGTGAAGCAATCGGGCCGATGGTCGCAGAGCTGCAGCAGACCGATCGTTTCTTCGCCGGAGCGGAGCGGGATCAGCGCCACCGACTCATAGCCTTCACGGTGGCATCGGTTCCGCATGCCATCCCCGCGGTCCCGGTCCGAAGTGGTCGCGAGCAGCGCCGTGGTGCTGTTGGTCCAGAAACTGCCGCCCGCAGTGAAGAAGGGCTTGGCCGGATCGAACCGGCCGCGAATCACGTTCCCGCACATGCATTCCAGAACAGGCCGGCCGTCGGCGTCGCGAACCAGTTCACCGGCCTGATTCCAGGCGCAGAGATGCCATTCGTCCTCGATGAAGGGAGCCGGCAGGCCGAGCGTTTCGCAGTAGGGGAAGTCGCCGGCCCCGTCGCGCAGGCGGATTCCGAGTGCCTCCACCCCCGTGTGGCCCTTGATCAGGCCGAGAAGGTCTTTGACGATTCGCCGAACGTCGTTCTCGCGGTTGAGCACTCCCAGCACCTGCACGGACAGCTCCTGGCGCGACTCCGCCACCTGGCGTCTGGTGATGTCGCGGATATTGCACTGGACAACCCGAGCGCTGTTCACGCGGTAGACATTGCTGACGAACTCCACGTCTACGCGGCGCCCGTCGGCGGCCCGAAGAGGCAGGTCTTCGTAGCGGAGATACCCCTCCTGCTGCAATCGCAGGAAGTGGGCTCGATTGAGATCGGCATCCTCCAGGCACCCCAGTTCCCAGAGGGCCTTGCCGATAAAGTGACTGCGCGCGTATCCCAGCAACTCCACCAGGAAGGGATTCACGTCCTCGACCAACCCGGTCTCCGCGTCCAGGATCAGGATCCCGTCCTGAGCCGCTTCGAAGAGCCGCCGATAGCGCAGTTCCGAGACTGCCAGCGCCCCGTCCGCCGGGTGCCGAGCGGCATCGGGCGCGCTCTCATCGTGGCCGGTCGGTGTGTGGGTGTTGGTCATGTCGATCGCCGCGATGTTGTTCTTGCGCTGTCGACCCCCAAAGGCGGGATTAGGCGCCCCCGGCTCTGGCGACGAATCCCTGCGTGCTCGGCCCCGTGGTTGACGGGGTGCCGGCCTTCTGTGCCAGGTACGCGGGACCGAGCTCCTCGATGTGGTCGTTGACATTGTCGAAGTAGGTGAAGTGCGCCTGCTCCTCGTCGATGACCACTTCGAACAGCTTCATCGTGGTGCTGTCGCCGTTCTCACGGCAGACCAAGAGGAAACCGTTGTACGCGTCGATGGCATCTCCCTCGGCTTCTGCATCGAAGGGAAAAACGACATGCACCGCCTGCCCTTTCTCCACTTCACCAGCCCGTTCAGTAGTGGGTTCGCCTCCCAGCTCTTTGATTCTCTCCGCGAACATCTCCGCGTGCCGCATCTCGTCGATCGCGATGAGCTTCACCTGCGCGGCAAGCTCACCGTAGTCTTTGTCGTCCAGGCTGTAATGCTGGTTCATGTACTGGTGGATGGCCTGCAGTTCCATGGCTCGCGCCTGGTTCAGCACCTCAATGACTGCTTGACGCCTCTTCTCTCGACCGTTCTTGCCTTTACTGTTCTTCATCACATACCTCCTGTTATTGCGTCAAAGGCGAAGACTCCGGGCTCTGTCAGGATCAACATGAGAGTCTCTTCTCATCAGCCTACTCCTCTACCTGATCCTCCGATTTCTGTTCTGTTCGCGACACATTTCCCTCTGGTACCATTCTCTCTTGTCAGGCTTTCCACAGACCGTGCAAGTTGCAGTACTCTCGGGCCACGATCTTCTCTGCCGTGATCGCAAAGACGGCTTCCGGCGCCTGGCCGGGCTTGAGGAACTGGCGGCAGCTCTTCCCGTCCGCGATGACCTCGATCCACTCAATCCAGTGTTTGGCGTCCATGGGATGCGTGACGCTTCCCACTTTCACCTTCATGCCGCCGTCAATCCTCTCGATCACCGGCACATGCTTCTCGCGTGCCGCGTCCACGGCGTTCTCGGCCTGAAGTTGCATGGATTCACCGCAACAGACGAGGTCGCCTGCGCCCACGTCAAGCACTTCAACGATGTTGCCACACTCGTTGCACTTGTAGATCGCTCTGCGTGTTGTCATTGGTCATGTCTCCTTCTGCGCTCTCCATGGCAAGGCCTATACTGAACACTGTCTCACACGGGGGAATCACCGTTTCCTCCTCGTTCTCTGCCAATGATCGCCAGTCGCCCGATGTGGTTGATGTGTCCCACATCGAGCTTGATGTCCGCCCACAACACGCCCGCGGTCCAGCCGTGGGCAACGGCAGAGTATGGGGCTCCTGCCGCGTCCGAGTTCCCGCTGGACTGCTTTGTTTTGGGAACCACGCATCAACCGGGACCTCTCTTAGCCAGGCCGCAGGTGTACTGGTCCCCTCGACCTGAACTCCGCCCGCGCGGACGGTTGCGCGGCGATGGCCTTAGCTGCCTGAACCAGGTCCTCGACGAGTCCTGAGAGTGTGTCACCACCGCCCCGGTCCGTCAAGCTGACCTCTGCACAGCCGAAAGCCTGTCGGATCGATCCCTTGATCGGCGTCCCGTCGATTAGCTGTCTTGCGCGAACCGAGAACGCCAGCACCTGACGGGACGTTTGGAAGCGGAACTCCATGTTGAGTGCCTCGGAATTCAGGCCTGACGATCCCACGGATCTGTCTCCCGACTCAGCGGCCCCGAGGACTCACTGCACCGTCACCACGCTGTTCCGACTGCCGCATTCGTTGGGGACGCAGTCCGAGCAGTTCGGGTCGAGGGTCCAGGCGCCGTCGACGACGAACTTGTACTGGTGTTCCCCTGGCGGAAGCAGCAGAGACGCTTTGTAGTGGCCGCTGTCCGGGTTGTCCTTCAGCGCATTGGCTGTCGGGTCCCAGTTGTTGAACGTGCCGGCCACAAACACCGCGCTGCCGGGGTCCGTGGACAGTTCGAACCGAACTCGTTTCCTTGCGGTTCTTGCCTGCTTCTTCATGTCTCATTCTCCTTGTTCTGGACTTGCTTGGCGCGGGCTTGGCGACAAGCCCCGCGCATCAGTTGCATTCGGACTCTGAACCGGCTCCAGCGGCGAACATCCGCTCAATGGCCGCCATGGCCTCGGCCGCGTCCTCGCCGTTGGCAAGGACGGTCAAGGCTGCCCCGCGGGGGACACCCAGTGTCAGGATGCCCAGGACGCTCTCTGCGTTCGCCTCGCGCTCCTCATACCGGACCGCGACCTGCGCCCGGTACTGCCTGGCCGTACGGGCCAGCGTTGCCGCGGGCCGGATATGAAGACCGAGCGCGTCGGGAACCATGAACTCCTGTGTGAGCGTTTCCTGTGTCATTCTGCCTTCACGACAATTCGTTTCGGCTGCACCTCTTTCGCCTTGGGCAGGACCACTCTGAGCACGCCGTTCCTAACCGTCGCCTGGATCCCTGCACGGTCGATCTGCTCGCCCAGGGTGAACGCGCGCTCGTAGTCGCCGCTCTGGTACTCCTGGTGGATGAGAGTACAGCCCGCGGGCGTCTCGACTGCAAACGTGCCCCGAATCGTCAAGATGTTCTTGTCGAGGTCGATGTGTACGCTCTTCTCGTCGATGCCAGGCATGTCGGCGATCACGGTCACGTCGACCGCGGTCTCTTTGATATCGACCGGAGGAACGAACACTGGGGTTTCCCGGGGCCGTTCCACTTTTGCGGGAACAGCCGCTGCCGGTTTGGTGACTGTCTTCGGTACCATGTCTCTGCTCCTCTTTGGTGTTTGAGATCCTTGTATCCAGCGTCCCGTCAGAACTCCCGCACCACGCACCACGGCCGCTGAGGACATCGGCCACTCCAACCGGGTTGGTCAAAGAGAGTGCCCGGAGCGTCGGCAGCCTGTCACGGCGTAGCCGAAGGCGCAGACGGCGTCCTCACGCGACACGCGTCACACAGCTATCCCGCCGTGATCGCGATCGTCTTGGGTTTGTCGGCATCGGCACGCGGCAGCGTCACCTGCAGGATTCCGTTCTTGTACTCCGCCTCGACCTTCCCGGACTCGACGGCGAACGGCAGCGCGAACGAGCGTACGAACCGGCCGGCGCCACGCTCGTGCCGCAGATAGGTCTCGCCTTCCTTCGCTTTCTCGGTTTCGCGGGAACCGCGGATCGTGACGGTGTCGTTTGCCACAGTCAACTCGATGGACTTCGGGTCCACGCCGGGGACCTCGGCGGTGAGGACAGCTCCGTCGCCTCCCGTCCAGACATTGACGGCGGGGAATTCGCCCGGGGCAACGGTCGGCTGGCCGGCGTACCGGCCGAGCAGTTGGTCCATTTGCCGCTGCAGTCGTCCCCAGTCGCCCCAAGAGTCGCAGTGCCTGCCACTCGGTGTGTTCCAGATCATCTGTCATCCTCCTTGTTCACTTCATCGTCATCACGCTGTTCCGGGCGCCGCAGTCGCGACGTACGGGCGGCAGCATTGTCTCGGTCGTGCAACCGGGGCCCGCACCATGGGGTGCCGGCTGACCGCGCATAAGAAGCGTCGGATGCTCCTCGATACCACTTACCGTATTGCCGGGCAGTCGGGCCGGCTATTGGCCGAAGTCTGAAGATGGATTGGCAAAAGTCGTAGGGAGAAGAGGGTGCGCAATGCCACTGACTCTCCTGGACTCATCGGCTTTGCCGCGGGGGCCCGGTCATTGAGGGATCCGGCGACGAACACGTCCTTTCCGGGCTCGGCCGTCAGCTCCGACTCCACACGCTTCCGTCCCATTGCTTGTGACTTCGCCATGGTTCGGGTCCTTTCCCCGGTTCTGGTTTCCTGGTGTTCCAGGTTCCTGCCGGAGAGACAGGGACCGGGGCCGCTGTTGGCCCGCCGGGTTGACCAGCGGCCGATCCAGCATTCTCTCGTACAACTCGACATAGCGTTCGGCCGTGGCTCTACGGCTGAACCGGGTCCGCGCCTCGCGCATGACGCGCGCGATGTGCTGAGCCTTCTGCGCCGGAGGCAGGCGGTAGAACCCCATTGCCTGGTCAATTGCCCAGTGCAGGCCGCTGCTGTCATATGTCTCGAAGACAAACCCGTTGCCTCGGCCCTCGCCCGCGTCCAGATGCGAGACGCAGTCGTGCAACCCGCCGGTGTCACGCACGATCGGCAGGGCCCCGTACATGGGACCGATCATCTGCGGCAGACCGCAGGGCTCGAACCGGGACGGCATCAGCACGAAGTCCGCGGCGGCGTAGCCCATGTGCGACAGGTCTTCGCGGAAATCGGCCACGGCCAGGCGTCCGCCAAGATTGTGCATGTTGCGGATGTTGTGGAACCACGCCTGGCTCGGGCCATCGGCGACAAACGCGACCTGTAGACCCTCGTGCCAGTAGTCCGAGATGACCGCGCGCAGGATATGGCTGAGCAACTCACATCCTTTCTGTGCCGGATCCAGCCGGGAGGGCCAGAAGAACAGCGGCGCGTCCGCGTCCGGCTCCAGGCCGAGCGCATCCTGGAACGCACGCTTGTTGTCGAGTTTTGCTGCGTGATGGGTGTCGGCGTCAAAACGTTTGCGTAGGACCCGGTCTGTCGCCGGATCGAACTGCTCGGACGGCGCGTTGAGAATGCCCGCGGCGCACCCGGCGTCGACTTTGCTGCGGATCTCCCGGCGCACGTGCCGCGGCACGAAATCGTGGTGTCCGTCGACGATTTCCCGCAGAAAGGTCGGGCTGACCGTGTTGACGAAGTGCGCGGCAAAGATGGCGCTGGCAAGCAGATCGACCTGGTTGCTGTCACGGGTTTCCTCGTAGCTCCCGGGTTGTCGGGTGAAGTAGAGATAGTGCCAGAACTCGGCCGCATCGATGCCGCTCGCTTCAATCTGCGCCAGCGGCATCTCGTACGTGTGAATGTTGTGCAGCGTGAACAGGCAGGGAATGTCGAGCCGCCGAGCCAACGCCGGGATCAGGCCGGTGGTCCAATCGTGGCAGTGAATGAGATCGGGCTCGACGCGCGGGAGAATGTGGTTGATCAGGACCCTCTGGAATACGAGCGCGAACTCCGCCGCGTCGCTGCCGCCGTTGCCGTAGACCGAGGTGCGGTAGTAGAAACTGCGGTCTTCGGCCAGGTGTACGCGCGTGCCGTTGATCTTGCTGCGATAGTCTCTCAGGGCCCCGTTCACGAGACGCTGCACGTCCACATTGAACAGGCGTCGGTAATGCGGAACGGCAACGTGCACGTCCACACCGGCGGCAAAGAGACCGGAAACCAAGTCGGCGGAAACGTCGGCCATGCCGCCGGCTTTGGCGACCACTGTATCGGCATGTTTCCCCATCACGGCGGGCAGCGCGGCGACTTCGGGAGTCACGATCAATACTCTCGGACTGTCTCTGCCTTGCATCAACCCAGACACATCGGTTCTCCTTGCTGTGCAATGGCCGGTAGCATCACCTCGACTGGGCACCGGGGTCCGGGATCGTTCCTGCTCAGCCCGACTGTGCCCCCGTGGCCCTCGACAACGTGCCTACGGAAACTCTAATGCGGGAGTGTCAACACGGGCAATTGGGGGAATTCGGGAAGTGAATAGGCAGAATTCGTAGAGAGTGGGCGAGGGGAAGTGGCTTCGGGTCACCCGTCGCTGGCGAGACGGGATGGCGGCAGTACGCCGCACGGCCTCCGGGCGGCTCTCCGGGGTGGCGGCTGGAGGCCATCCGCCCTACAAAGAGGCTGGCACCCAGTTCCTCGTTTCGGCGAAAACTGACGCGCCAAAGGCGCCGATCACAGTTCCACGATGCCCTCGCGCAACGCATACCTGGCCAGGGCGACGGTGGAATCGACGCCGAGCTTCCTCATCACGTTTTCCCGATGAGCGAGCACGGTCTTGGGGCTGATGTGCAGGCGGCCGGCAATGTCCTTGGTGTGGTGGCCTTCGGCGATGAGTTGAAGCACTTGACGCTCGCGTTCGGTAAGGTCGGCGTACGCGCCGCTCTTCGTCGCTAGGCCCTTGCCGCGGACATGATGCTGGACAACGTCCGCGGCGATCTCGGAGCTCAGGTACACGCGCCCGTGCATCACAACCGTGCGGACGGCCGTGATCAGCTCCTTTGCCGCGGCGGTCTTCAGCAGGTAGCCGCTGGCGCCGGCCTCCAGCATGGCTTGAACCAGCTTCTTCTCGCGGTGCACCGACAGGCACAGCACCCTGGCGCTGAACAGGTCCGCCACAATCTGTCGTGTCGCGTCGATGCCGTTGAGGTCCGGCATGCCGATGTCCATGACCACGACGTCCGGCGCCAGTTCGAGCGTAAGCCGCACGGCGTCGCGACCGTTGGCGGCTTCCGCCACAACCTGCATATCCGGCTGTTGTTCCAGCAGGGCCCGCAGCCCCTCGCGCAGAACGCCGTGGTCGTCGGCAAGCAGAACCCGGATTGTCTTTCTGATCATCGGTCAACTCCTGTCGGTGCCCAGAGGCAGCCACACCATCACGCGCGCTCCACTACGGCGTTCCGAATCGATACGCATCCTGCCCCCCAGATCTCTCAAGCGTTCCCGGATGCCGGCGAGCCCCAGGCCCTTGCCGAGTTCCGGATCCCCGTCCTCGCCGCGGTCACCGAACCCCGCTCCGTGGTCTTCCACGGCGATCCTCAGCGTTCCGTCGTCGTGCCGGACGGACACGGTTGCCTGCTTGACGCCAGCGTGCTTGACGACGTTGAACAACAACTCACGCACGACCTTGAACAGCACCGTGGCAGATGCCTCGTCAAGTGGCTCAATGTGCTCCTCACCCTCCATCTCGAAATACACACCGTAGCGTTCTTGCATGCCCTCGCACAGTTCCTCGATGGCTTCACACAGCCCCAGCCGGTACAAGGTCGAGGAGCTCAACTCGAAGCTGAGCAGGTGGATTTTCTCGTTCGCCTCCCTCAGCAGCAGGTCGATCGCATCATGCGTGCGCGCCAGTTCCCGAGCCTCGCTGCAGCCTTGAGCAACGGCCAGCTTGATGCTGCAGGCAGTGAGCAGCTGCGCCACATCATCGTGGAGCCCGTGGGCGATCCGACGCTGTTCCTCGTCCTGCGCGGTCGCCAGCCTGGCGGCCAGACGCCGGAGTTCCGCCTGCCGCGCAACAGCGAGTTGTTCGGCTTTCTTGCGGGCTGTGACATCGCGGAGCACGCCGATGCGCCCGGTGATCGCGCCGGATGCATCGCGTTGGACAGTGCTGCGTTCCTCAAACCAGACCGTGCTGCCGCCGTGGGCACGCACCCGAAACTCCGCCGGCGATGTTTCACCGGTCGCTGGCGTCTTCCAGAAGTCGGCAGCCAGTCGGTCCCTGTCATCCGCAGACATGATTTCGTGGAAATGCCGGCCCTGAAGTGCGTCGGGAATCATCCGTAGCGTTCCGCCCGGGGGGCGACGTATTGCAGGATACCGTCTGCGTCGGTCGCATACACGATATCCTGAATGTTCTCCGCCAAGCTGCGGTATCTCTGTTCGCTCTCACGCAGGTCCGCGGTCCGTTCCTCGACCAACCGCCCGAGGTCCGCGTGCGCGTCACGTGCCGTTTCCTCGGCGCGCCTCTTCTCGGTGACGTCGATCATGGCCAGCATGACCCGCCCGCCCTCGTCGCTGGTGACGGGGCTGACGGTGACTTCAAGCCGTGCCGTGAACGGGGTCTGGTCCGCCCTGCGGAGCGCCAGCTCGGCCGCCCGGTTCCCGCTGCCTGCCGAGACCGCGCGCCGATACCGGAACCACTCGTCCTGCGCGTCGCGGTCAACAAAGTCGGCAAACGTGCGCCGGAGGAGCTTGCCACGGCCTATGCCAAGCATGCGCGCGGCGGTGTGATTGGCCTGCGCAATCACGCCTCCGCGATCGAGCGTCAGGTATCCCACCGGGGCGAAGTCATACAGCTCGACAAACAGGTCGCGCGACCGGGCCAACGCGGTCTGCGCCTGCCGCAGTTCCTCGTTCTGCAACTCCAACTCGATCTGGTGCGTGCGCAGTTCGTGCACCAGCGTCCTGACATCCTCGGGGGCAGCATCATCGAGTGCGCTCCCGTCGTCCGCGAGCTTCTCCTCGGCACGCTTGCGCAGTTCGCTGAAGTCGTCGTTGCCCATTGCTTTGATCTGATTCGTTCCTAAGTTCTCCGATCGCTCCCGGCCATGGCCGGTCCACTGTCACAGCCATTC
>JGI10211J34971_10000593_pt1 | contig 29772 bp, 22 predicted proteins | sample Etolagsediment_FD_34971 | JGI IMG/M metagenome (IMG submission 34971)
ACTCGCAATATCTGGTATATTCAATGGTGGAGCAAGAGAAGATTTTAATCTTAAAAAGGTAGCCGAACTTTTAAAAGAAGAAGTTAATTTTGATTTAGATCTTAATCCTCTGTTGTTATTGGATTATGAAGAACTATTTGAAACTATAGTTCGTTTGCTCAAAGAAGCTTATGATACTAAAATGAGTGTTTTAGAAAACGAAGTTCGCGTAGATATAGAAAAAGAATTTTATCTCAAAGAATTAGATAATGCTTGGAGAGAACATCTATATGCAATGGATAATATGAAAACGGGTATTAGATTACGTGCATATAATCAAAAAGACCCACTTGTTGAGTATAAAAAAGAGAGCTTTAGTCTTTTCTCTGAACTTATCAATGACATTAAATTTAACACTATTAAAACACTTCAATTTATTCAATTTAAAATGGAATCTGCTGAAGAAGAGGCTGCAAGAATTGCCGAAAAATTGGCAATGGAGCAAAAAATAAAAGAAGCAGCTAGAATATTTAATCATTCTAATTTACAAGAAGAAGAAAAACTTGTTTCAGAGAAAAAAGTTGCTCGTAATGACCCATGTCCATGCGGAAGTGGTAAAAAGTATAAACAGTGCTGCGGTAAGAGTGGTCCTAAAAAAGGTGCGTTTGCTTCTTGAAAACATCGATAGTTCCATACCTAGTAAAAAGATTTCTTAGATTTGATAAAGAACAACCTTTCATTTTTTTATCTGCGTTACTTGCATTTCTGGGAATTACACTAGGGGTAACTGTTCTTTTAATTGCCATGGCATTAATGAACGGATTTGATAAAGAGTTTAAGAAAAAACTCACCATTATGAATTATCCTTTGAGTATTGTTCCTAAATTCTATGGTTCTGTTAATGAGAGTCTTCTTATGAATTTAGAGGCAAATTTTCCCAACTTAAAATTCAGCCCATATGTTCAATCAGCTATTATGGCTCGAAGCGGTACAAAACTAGAAGGTGGCTATCTTTTTGGAGTGAATTTTGAAGATGAAGCAGAAGTAAATAGTGTTTTAAAGATAGCTATTAAAAATAATTCTTTTAAAAAGTTTGATGTCCTTATAGGAAAAAGCCTCAAAGAAGAATTTGATATATATAAAGATGATAAATTAATGTATATATTTACTCAAGTAGAGCCAGGTGGTTTATCTGTCACTCCTAAAATTAAGCGTTTTAAGGTTAAATCGTTTTTTGATTCTGGTCTTACTGCTTATGATAAAGCTTATAGTTATACTACATTAGAATCTATGCAAGCAATGCTTCATATGCCATCAAATCTCTATGACGGAATACATATTTATTCAGCTAATCCACATCAAGATATTTCAAAAATCAAAGAAATACTTCCTATGGGTGCTAGTGTTAAAGGATGGTGGGAAGATAATCTTAATTTTTTTGCAGCCTTAGAACTGGAAAAAGCTTCACTTTTTATAGTTTTAATGCTTATTATTTTAATAGCAGCAATCAATATTATATCTTCACTCTTGATGACCGTCATGAATAGAAGGGGAGAAATTGCACTCCTTTTATCACTAGGTGCAACAACTGCTGAAATAAAAAAAGTTTTTCTTTACTTAGGAATTGTTATTGGAATAGGTGGCATTTTAGCTGGTGTTGTCTTTGGAATGAGTGGTTTGTGGATTTTAAGTACCTTTGATATTGTTTCTCTTCCTAAAGACGTTTATCCAACAACAACACTTCCTTTAGATTTAAGTTTAAAAGACTTTTTAATGATCATTACGGGAGCATTTCTTATTGTTGTTGCATCGGCTTACTATCCAGCTAAAAAAGCTAGTGAAGTCGATATCTTAACTGTTTTAAGAAACGAATAATAAAGTCTATTTACTACTGTTAATATCTTTTTTTGTTTGTAGCAAGTCATAAGGTAAGAGCAGTGCTCTTTTAACAATATTTATAGGGGCTACGAGTATATCTTGTGCTATAAGTGATTTAACATCCGGATCACTTAGTTTACCTGTAATGCTCATAGTTGTTGATACTGTGTCTTCACCTAGTATTATATAACCTACAAGAGGTATTTTAGAAATACTGCTTCCTAAATCGGTTTTTAAGTTCAAAGTAACATCTATTTCATCTTTTGGTATGTTTGCAATACCTGAGCCAAGGATATCAATTTCTTGTGAATCTAGAAAAAAATCAGAAATATTAAACACACTATTTTTAGCATTAAAATTCATATATGCACTTGTCACTTTAAGCCCTGATTTACTGTATCCAGGCAGAGAGAACGTTGCTAATGATGGCACGGTATTCACAAACGCTAAGATATTATTGAGCATCTTATAATCAACTATAATGGTGTCTGTTATATAAAATAAGCCATCATAGTCTGTAATATTTCCATTCATAGAAAAATTAAGATTGCCACCTTTGAATTTAGAAAGAGAAAAAAGTTTCTCCATAAATTTATCACCAAAATTTTCTCCATATAAATGCATTTTTTCATTATCAAGCTTAAAGCCAGCAAATCCTTTTTGGTGTTCTAGTTGAGCAGTTGTAATATCGTTATCATGCTGTAGATGTATTTCATCAGAGAGAATGTGTCTGTTGTTGCCCAAGTCTAAAGAGGAGTTAAGCGCATCTAGTATTATGCTCTTGCTGTTTTTTGAATTAGAAGAGATATTAATATCATTAAAAATAGAGATTAAGGCAGGAGTATTTATAATGCTATCATTTATATTGATTTTAATTTTATCGGATATCTTGATTTTAACTTTATCATTTATTTTTAAAAATGACTTTTTAGAACTAAAAATACCTTTTATTTTATAATTCTCTACAGGGATATTATCTTCTATAAGTAATTTATACGGGTATTTTATAATAGCATTAAATCTCACTGATTCTTCATTGCTTTTTTTATAAAAACTAATTTTGCCCTTTTGAAGTTTGAATTTTTTTAAAATATTAGAATCTCTATATATTTTGTTTAAAGAGTCAATTTTAGCATCCCAACCGCTATCTGTAGTATTGAATTCTAAGCCAAGATCTCTTGAATTGATTTTAATATTGTTTTTAATCATTGTAAAGGAGAATAGGGCCTTNTCTTTAGTATAAAGTAGCTGATTCTTATTTTCTATTTTCAGATTATTTAAGCTAATAATTCCTGTATTNTTTTTTGTATTATAAAACGCATTTACTTGCATTGCAAGTAAGCCGTCAGTGCTAAGAAAATTAGCATTATTTAAGTGAAGGCTATTCGTATCAATATCAGCATTTATATTGCTTATGTCAAATTCATAGTTATTCATACTAAAAAGAATATTAGAGTGGGACGATATATGCAACTTATCGTTATAAGAGATATTAAACGGTGTATTGGACTGAGAGAGTTTTACTCCTGCATAATCAAACTTTAGTATGTCTGCTCTTAGTTTCATTTTCATTGTGTCAACAGGTATAACTCCTGAGACAAAACCAGATCCAATATTTTCTACTGCAACAAATGTTGTTGGAAGCTTGACGAGAAGTTTGTCTAAATCAAAAGGCATAGTTGTTTTTTCAACATTGACTATCATATCGTTATATTTCCATTTTGACTTTTCTATGCTGATTGTGTCATTATCTGGTGAAATATTATAAATAATATTAATGGGATTTTTATCTTGAAGAAGAGTTGCACCACCTAAGTTAATAAGTTCTGGCTTGAAAAATATAGTTCCTTGTGAATGTTTCGCATCAAATCTAACATCAACGTTACTTGTAGCTATATCTTTGTATTTCGCTTTCATATTATTAATAAGCACATCATAGTTATTAAGTTTTATGTATGTATCAAAGATGTCTATATTTAATCCAAGATAATCAAAATTACCTTTTTTTGTAAAAAAATCACCATTTACATTAACATCTATAGTCATTAAATTTACTACAAGTTTAAGGTTTGTAGTAACTGTCCCTTTTCTTTGTAAAAAAGGCAGTTTTATTTTATATCTGTTTAATACTTTTAATAAATCTTTATTTAATTTCCCATCAAATAATAGGTGAAGTGTTAATATCTCATCTTTTTGCGTAAAGTCTATTTTTAGCCAACTTTTATCTAAATACATACCGTATGTATAGGCTTCTTTAGGGTAGATAAAAAGAATACCATTTTTAAATTCCAAGATAGTTTTTTGTGTGTGAATTGAATCTAGTGTTGTGTCATATGCATAGTTGAGTTTGTTAAGTGTAGCTTTTATTTTTATATTTTTATAGGCATCTTTAATATTNTTAAAATCTATATAGCCTGTTGCATTGTCAAGTGATGCATCAGACATTTCTATAGCATCTAGTGCCCAATACCTTGCCTCTTTTGGTAAATGTGCTATATTGATTAAATGAGTAATGTTTTTTATATTTTTGTTGGCTTTTAACTTATAGGTAAGCTTATTTGCATCTGTATTGATTAATATGTTTGCATCTAAATCATCATTAATATTAATATTTAAATTGGAGTATAGTTTCAGTTCAGATTGATTTAGATACAGAGTACCATTAAGGGTAATTTTTCTTTTATGATCCAAAAATTCATCTATATTCATATTCAAAAATTCTGATTCAAAATAAAGAGAACTCTTAAATCTAAAATCTTTAGATGAAGCAATTATGTAGCCTCTTTGTCCATATTTATATTTGAATGAAGCTGTTATGTTATTTAATGTAATTTGTTCAATGATTATACTTTCAAACCAATCATCAATTAATGATATTTTTTTTAAATAATGTCCAATCTCTTCATATTTGATTTTTGTATCATTATCAGTTTTCTCGTTTGAAACAAGCACCTCTTGTATTGAAACTTCTAGTTTTTCATTCCACTTTATGTATAATTGCTTTACTTTAATATTTGGAAGTGATATATCATCGATATAGAGTCCATTTTGTAAGATAATGAAGATACTAGAGAGAGCTAAAAAGATGAAAGATAAAAAACTAACAATTACAAAATATATTGTTGATATTGTATTGATAACTGTTTTATCGTTCATGTACTACCTAAATAAGCCTATTGAAACTCCAAAGGTACTATACATACCAAAAGGTTCTATTAATCAGATTATAACACAAATGCAGAAGAAAAATTTTGAAGTTTCAAAACTAGATTCATTGCTTTTACGGATGATTGGTTCTCCTCAGAGTGGTTGGATAAATATAGGAGAAACAAGAAGCACTAAAGGGGATTTTTTATACAAACTAACAACAGCAAAAGCTGCATTGCAAGATATAACACTTATACCAGGTGAAACAACATATATATTTTTAAATCAACTCTCAGACGACTTAAACTTAGATAGAAGAAAATTACAACAAGAATATGATATTCAAGCTCAATTATCTGAAGGAATGTTTGTTCCAAATACATATAAAATTCCAATTGGCATTACAGAAAAAGAGATAATACGACTTTTAATTACTTTATCAGAATCTAAAATGAAAGAGTTTGCAACTAAAATTTTTGGAAACTATAATGCAACTAAATGGTTTCATTATGTAGCAATCGCATCTGTTATTCAAAAAGAATCTGCAAATATAGAAGAAATGCCACTGGTAAGCTCTGTTATTTACAACAGAATTAAAAAAGGCATGAAGTTACAAATGGATGGAACTCTTAATTATGGAAAATATTCACATATAAAAATAACTCCTAAACGCATAAAAGAAGATAAGTCTCAATATAATACATATATACATAAAGGTGCCCCGAGAACGCCTGTGTGTAATGTAAGTTTTGATGCAATAAGAGCAGCTATATTTCCCGCAAAAACAGATTATCTGTATTTTATGAAATCCAAGAGTGGAAAGCATGACTTCTCATGTAACTATTCTACTCACTTACGTAACATAAAGCGTGTTACTAAATGAAACAAAATTCAAATATAAGCAGTAGTTTGTAAAAGCGCATTAACTATTGCCTCTCTTAGTGGTATCATTATTCTTGTAAGTTTCTATAGAGTTATTGCTACTATAGGAAATAAAATATTAACCCAAGGACAACATATGTCAAAAATTATTTGGTCAAAAATTGACGAAGCTCCGGCTTTAGCAACGTATTCATTACTACCTATTGTTAACGCTTTCACAAAAGCTGCAGGCGTTGAAGTAGTTACTAGTGATATTTCACTTTCTGGTAGAGTTCTGGCTGCGATGGGTCTTGCAGAAGATGAACTTTCTAAACTTGGTCAAGTTGTTTTACAAGCTGATGGAAACATAATTAAGCTTCCAAACATTTCTGCTTCTGTTGGTCAACTTAAAGATTGTATTGCTGAACTACAAGCTCAAGGTTATGATATTCCTAATTATCCTGAAAATCCAGCAAACGCAGATGAAAAAGCACTTCAAGTAAAATATAGTGCTTGTTTAGGTTCTGCTGTTAATCCTGTCCTTCGTGAAGGAAACTCTGATAGACGTGCTGCCGTTGCAGTTAAAAAGTTTGCTCAAAAAAATCCTCATAGACTGAAAGCATTTTCTGAAAATTCTAAAGCCTATGTGGCTCATATGGAAGGAAATGGAGATTTCTATGGTAATGAAAAGTCAGTTACTATGGATAAGGCTCAAAAAGTAACAATTGCTTTAAATGGTAAGGAGTTAGCAACTATTGATGCTCTTGATAAAGAAATTCTTGATGGAACTTTTATGTCAGCTGCTAAATTAAGAACTTTTATTCAAAAAACTATTGATGACGCAAGAGCAAATGGTGTTTTATGGTCTATTCATCTTAAAGCAACAATGATGAAAATAAGTGATCCAATTATGTTTGGTCATGCTTTTGAAGTATTTTTCCAAGATGTATTTGCTAAATACGCAGATACATTTGCAGAATTAAAAGTTAATCCTAATTTAGGTATGAGTGATTTAGAGAAAAAAATCAAAGGTCATGCTAAAGAAGCTGAAATCAAAGCTGCGTTTCAGGCGGTTGTAGAATCTGACAATCCAGAAATTGCTATGGTTGATTCAGATAAAGGTACTACAAACTTTAATGCTTCCAATGATGTCATTATCGATGCTTCTATGCCGGTAGTTGTACGTGAAGGTGGTAAACAGTGGAATAGAAAAGGTGATGCTGTAGAGTGTGTTGCAGTTATCCCTGATTCTACTTACGGTATGTTCCATGCTGAGATGGTTGCTGATTGTGTTAAAAATGGTCAATATGATGTAACAACTATGGGTTCAATGGCTAATGTTGGTCTTATGGCTCAAAAAGCTGAAGAGTACGGTTCTCATCCAACTACATTTGAACTTGCAGAAGCTGGTAAAGTTACTGTAACTGCAGAAGATGGTACTGAGCTTATGTCATTTGATTGTGAAGCTGGTGATATCTGGAGAATGTCTCGTGCTAAAGATATTCCAATCAAAGACTGGGTTAGATTAGCAGTAGAACGTGGTCAAATTGAACAGGTTCCTGTTATCTTTTGGTTGGACGAAAACAGAGCTCATGATGCCCAAATGATTAAAAAAGTAAACACTTATTTAGCTGATTTAAATACTGATGGTTTAGATATTCAAATTATGGATATCACATCTGCAACAAGATTTACAAATGCTAGAGTTAGAGAAGGTAAAAATACAATTGCGGTTACTGGTAACGTTTTACGTGACCACTTAACAGATATGTACCCGATTTTAGAGCTTGGAACATCTGCAAAAATGCTTTCTATTGTTCCATTATTAGCTGGTGGTGGTTTATATGAAACTGGTGCTGGTGGATCTGCTCCTAAGCATGTTGATCAGTTCTTAGCCGAGGGTCACCTACGTTGGGATTCTTTAGGTGAATTCTTAGCACTTGCAGAATCTTTAAGATTTATCGGTCAGAAAAATTCTGATGCAAAACTTGCTGCTTTAACTGCTGCATTAGATATTGCAAATGATGCATACCTAGACAATTCTAAAGAGCCTTCACGTAAATGTGGCGAACCAGACAATAAAGCTTCTCACTTTTTTGTAGCTCAATACTGGGCTAAGGCGCTTGCTGAAGGTGATGATGCTGAGTTAGCTGCTAAGTTTGCTCCAGTAGCTAAAGAACTTACTGAAAAAGAAGATACAATACTAGCTGAGCTTCTTGCTGTAGAAGGAAAACCTCAAGATATTGGTGGTTATTTTAAACCAGATGATGCGAAAGCTGAAGCTGCAATGAGACCATCTAGTACATTAAACGCAATTATTAATAATATATAATTGCCTACCTGCGTTTATATGAGCGCAGGTCTATAACTTTTTGTTTTTAGCTAAATCGATTATCCTTTTAGCTAAAAATCAAAAGTTAAAAATAACTCAAAGGAAGATTAGTGGCAAATAAAGTAACAGTCATTGGAACAGGTAATTTTGGCTCAACTGTAGCATTCATCTTAGCGATGCGCGGGGCTTGTCATGAAGTTGTACTTCGTGGTAGAAATATTGACATAGCAAAAGGTAAGGCTTTGGATATGTCACAAGCTGCAAACGCAGCAAGAGAGCATACAGTTGTAAAAGCAGCCAATGGTCCAGAAGATATGAAAGATAGTAAAATAGTAGTTATCACTGCTGGAGCACCAAGATCACCTGGTATGAGTCGAGACGACTTACTTATTAAAAATGCCGAAATCGTAAAAGCATATTCATTGGAAATAAAGGAGCATGCTCCAAATGCAATAGTAGTTGTTGTAAGTAATCCTTTAGATGTTATGACCTATATTGCACTTAAATATACAGGATTTCCAAGAGAGAGAGTTCTTGGTATGGCAGGAATTTTAGATGCTGCAAGAATGGCACATTTTATCTACGAAAAACTGGGTTATGGTGCTGGACAAATTCGTGCCACAGTTATGGGTGGACATGGTGACACTATGGTTCCTCTTCCTAAGTTTACAACTGTAGCAGGAGTTCCAATTGATGACTTATTGGATTCTGAAGAGATTGGTGAAATAGTTAAAAAAACTAGAAATGGTGGTGCTCAAATTGTAAATCTTCTTGGGGATGGTTCAGCATATTATGCGCCAGCAAAGTCTACTGCTGTGATGGTTGATGCAATTCTTAAAGATACAAAACAGATTCATTCATGTGCTGTCATGTTAAAAGGTGAGTATGGCTACAAAGATATGGTAAGTGGTGTTCCTGTAATGATAGGAGCAGAAGGTGCTGAACAGATTATAGAAATGACTTTAAAAACATTACAGAAAACTAGATTTAAAAATTCTGTTGCTTCAGTTAAAGAGATGGTAGATGCATTGTATTCAAATGGTTTTTTTAACGATTTAAAAGAAAGCAAATAGCAGGTATCTATTAAAGCTTTAGGGGGAAACAATTTAAATATTTTCTCTTTCTCTTTGCTGACTTATTCAATCCGCTACCTAGTGTTTCATTCCGTTACATTAATAAAAACTCTTTTTTGTATATATTTCCTCTGAAATTTAATTTTAACTTAATCTTTGCTACCCTATGTTTTTACTTAATGTAACATTTAGACCTAAGTGATTTTATAATAAATATGGAGTGCTCAATGGATAATGAAAATACTATTTCTACAGATGTGCTTATTGTCGGTGGTGGTCCTGCAGGTTTAGCAACTGCGATTTCTTTAGCTGACAAACTAAAGCAAAAAGGTGTAGAGAAACGAGTTATGCTTATTGAAAAGGGCAGTTCTATTGGTTCTCATATACTTTCTGGTGCAGTTATTCGCCCGGCTGTCTTTAAAGAGTTGCTAAATACAGGGGAGTTTGATGGTATCCCTTTTGATTCCAAAGTGGACGATGATGAAGTTGTAAAACTTAACGATGACGGTGGAAAATTCACCTTGCCTTTTCATCCTCCATATATGGGGAATAAAGGTAACTATATTGCTTCTCTTGCTCAAATATGTAGATATTTAGCAGATTTAGCACAAGAGAGAGGAGTAGAAGTTTATACTGGTTTTTCTGTTGACTCAGTTATGTACGATAACGACAATAAAGTTATAGGTGTTAAAACAAAAGATACAGGTGTCGACCACAATGGTGTAAAGCAAAAAAACTTTCAAGAAGGAAGTAGTATTGAGGCTGGTATTACTGTATTTGCTGAAGGCACAAGAGGTTCGGCAGTAAAAACGGTTATAGATAAATTAAATTTAGATGCTGGCAAAAATCCTCAAATATATTCTTTAGGCGTAAAAGAGATATGGAAAGTTCCAGAAGGTGCAATCAAGGTAGGTTCTGTTAAGCACACTTTTGGTTATCCACTCAAAGATAAAGAGGAATTTGGCGGCGGTTTTATTTATGGACTTAGTGAAAACAGAGTTGCTTTAGGTCTTGTTGTTGGGCTTGATTATAAAGACCCATCTTTTGATATTCATGCGGCTATGCAGATTTGGAAAACACATCCATATGTTTCAAAGATTCTTGAAGGTGGTTCAGTGCTAGAGGCTGGAGCAAAAACTCTCCCTGAGGGTGGTTGGAATTCAGTGCCGAAATTTTATGCTGATAATATGATGATTGTTGGTGATAGTGCAGGCTTCTTAAGTACACCAAGACTTAAAGGTATTCATTTGGCTGTAAGATCTGGTATATGTGCTGCCACTGCAGCAACTGAGGCTTTAATAAGTGGAGACACAAGCAAGAAATCTTTAGCTAAATATGAAGCACTTGTAAATGATAGTTCAATTTACACAGAGTTATATCCAGTAAGAAACATGAGAGCTGTTATGCAAGAGGGAATGATTCTTGGTGGACTTAAAATGGCTGTTCAGTTAATTACCGGTGGTGCTTGTTTATTGGTTCCAAAAGTTGAAGCTGACTATTTAGCAACCAAAAAAATTAAAGATTTTACTCTCGAGCCATTTGCAAAAAGATTTGCTGATAAGTTAGCATATGATAAAAAACTAACATTTGACAAGGTAACAACTGTGTATTATTCAAAAGCAATGCATGATGAAGTTCAACCTTGTCATTTAGTTGTCAATAATGAAGAAGAATTTCAGTCTTCAAATATTGAAGAGTATGGTCTCTCTTGTGCTGCGTTTTGTCCTGCTGAAGTTTATGAGCTTCATATTGATAAAAAAAGTAATCAAAAATCACTGAGATTACATGCTGAAAACTGTGTTCACTGCAAAACTTGTGATATTAAATCACCTAACAGTGGAATCACTTGGACAACACCGTACGGTGGTGATGGTCCAGATTACAATATGATGTAGAGTAAGGAAAATATAATATGGCTTTAACAATAATTAGTTTAATGAAACAAGTTCCCTTACCATCAGAGATGAGAATGGGTGATGATGGCCTCATGGATAGAACAAAGGCAAAATCTATAATAAATATAGATTGTGGCTATGCTTTAGAAGCTGGAATTCAAATGAAAATGGATAATCCAGATGCTAAACTAATAGTTTGTTCAATGGGACCACCATCTTTTGAAGTCTCTCTTAAAAAAGCTATTTCAATGGGATATGATGAAGCATATCTTTTAAGCGATAGAAAGTTGGGTGGTTCAGATACCTATGCAACAGGTTTGGCAATTTCTACAATGCTAAAACATTTAGGTTTTGGAAAAGGTTTAAATGAAGATTTTATCGTAGTTGCAGGACGTCAAACAAGTGATGGGGATACAGCCCATGTTCCTTCACAGGTTGCAGAGAGTCTAGGAATACCTCAGGCAACTTTCATAGAAACAGCAGAACTTAAAAATGGGTTTGTTACAGCAAGAAGGATTATAGAGGGTGGCTATCAAATGATGAAACTACCTGTTCCTTGTGCACTCTCATTTACGCCTACAGGTGTATCGCCAAGGCGTCCATCTTTACATGGTGCTATTAAAGCAAAAAACACTGCAATAACTGTCCTGAGTGTTGCTGATATCAACTTAAGTGAAGATATGATTGGGCTTAGTGGTTCACCTACTATTGTTGCAAAAGTAACAAATATAACAAGTGAACGGGCACCTATCAAAATGTCAGAAGGTGTTGGAGAATCTGCATTAGTAGAGAGTTTAATTAAAAATATAAAGTCAGGTAAAAATTCTCTTGAACAAAAAGAAAAAAAAGTAGCTAAAGAAAAAAAGAGACCTGAAGGTTATACAGATGTTGATTTTAGAAATGGTGCAAGAGGTATATTAACATGGGCAGAAGTTGTTAATGGAAAAATATCAAGACCATCTCTTGAGTTATTAACTCCTGCAAAAAAATTAGCAATCAGCCTCGGAGAAGAGACAAAGGTTATGACCTTATTAATTGGTAAAAATATTTCAGATTTGGCGAAAGAATTAATCGCCCACGGATCAGATGAAGTAATTATAGTTGATGAAGAACAATTAGAAGAGTATAGAATACTTCCTTTTTCATCAATATTTGCACAAGTAATTAAAGAAAAAAATCCAGAGATAGCACTCTTTGCTGCAACAACATCAGGTAGAGAACTTGCACCAAGAATAGGCATGAAAGTTAATGGTGGGGTCACTGCTGACTGTACTGAACTTGAGATTGGAGAACATTTTGACAGAAAGAAGAAAACTGTTTTTGCTCCAATTCTAGAATCAAAACGACCTACATATGGAGAATCAAAACTTGCAACAATATTAGGTTTTGTTTGTCCACAGATATCAACTGCGCGTGCTGGAACTTTTGAAGTTCCAACTCCGGATTACGGTAGAGATGGTACAATTACACCATTTAAACCAGTGCTATCTGAGAGTGATTTTCTTACAGAGATTATTGAAACGGTAAGAGGCGAGGGTGGCTTACAAAATCTTTTTGAAGCTGACATTATTGTATCAGGCGGAAGAGGTACAATTTCCGATGAAATGCAACTTGTTAAAGACTTAGCAGCTGCTTTAAAGGCTCAAGGTGTAAACGCAGAATGGGCAGTGAGTCGTCCAGTTGTAGATGAGCACTTAGCCGAATATGCAAGACAGATAGGCCAAACAGGTAAAACAGTTAGACCAAAGGTCTATATTGCTATTGGTGTAAGTGGTGCTGTGCAACATATTGCAGGAATGAAAGAATCAGATACGATTGTAGCAATAAACCACAATGCTAAAGAGACAATATTTCACAATGCAGACTTTGGAATTATTGGTAATTATGAAGATATCTTACCTGAACTCATAGAAAGAGTTAATGGTGGATTCACATTTGGAATTGAAGTTAAATAAAATAAGAATAGGAAAGTAATATGGTAGGTAGAAAAGTAGGTATAGTTGGAGCTGGTTTTGTTGGTGCAACTGCAGCATACACATTAACAATGACAGGAAATTGTCATGAAGTTATTTTATATGATATTAATACTGCTATTGCAAAAGGTAAGGCAATAGATATTGGACAATCAACAAGCTACTCACCTCGAGGGACTATCGTCACTGCGGCAGAAGATGCAAGCGGTTTAAAAGATTGTGATGTTGTTGTAATTACAGCAGGAGTGCCCAGAAAAGGTGATATGACCAGAGCTGATCTTTTAATGATAAACGCAAAAATCATGAAAGATGTAGTTGGAAATATTATGAAATATTCTCCTAACGCAATTATTATTTGTGTTTCTAATCCTCTTGATATTATGACTTATGTTATTCAGAAAATGACTGGATGGAATAGAAAAAGAATTATAGGTATGGCAGGTGCACTTGATGGTGCAAGAATGGCATATCAAATTAACAAAGTTGTTGGTTATGGTTCAGGGCAGATTCGAGCTATGCTAATCGGCGATCATGGACAGAATATGATTCCGATGCCTGAAATTTCTGCTGTTGGTGGAGTTCCATTAAATCAATTGATTTCAAAAGATGAGATGGAAGCTATTATTGCAAGAACTAAAGATGGTGGAGCAGAGATTGTAAAACATCTTGGAACATCTGCTTACTATGCCCCTGGTCGTGCTATTTCTGTTATGGTTGAAGCCATTTTAGATGATAGTAGAATTGTTATGCCATCCTCTGTATTACTTGATGGTGAATATGGGTATAAAGATGTTGCCGTTGGTGTTCCAGTTGTCCTTGGTGCTAAAGGAGTTGAAGATATTATAGAGCTTGATTTAGACGAAGAAACAAAAGCTAAATTTAACATTTCTGTTAATTCAATTAAGGATGGCATCAACATTTTAGAAGAAAATTCTTTCTTCGAATAATAAATAAAAACTACAGTCTGGATACTTGTTCCAGACTCCTTCACTTCTCACTTAAAAACACTTAATGGTAAAAAAGTAACATTCAAGCCTTTTTTTATTCAAAAATTGATAGACTATAAAAAATAATTATAGGGAGACTTTTAAATGAGAGAAATTGAATTTGATGTTATCGTTAAAGCGGTAAGAGATATTATAGTTCATTGTGGAACAGATTTACCACAAGATGCTTACGACGCTTTAAAAACTGCTATGGAAAATGAAAAATCACCAGTGAGCAAAGAGGTAATTAGACAGATACTAGAAAATGCGGATATCGCAAAAAATGAGAAAAGACCTTTGTGTCAAGATACTGGTCTTGCAGTCTTTTTTGTAAATGTCGGTGAAGATGTAAAAATCAAAGGTGGACTCCTAAGAGACGCAATTAACAAAGGTACAGAGCAGGGCTATATAGATGCTTATCTTAGGGCTAGTACATGTGAACCATTCTCTCGTGCAAATCTAAAAGATACCATAGGTTACAATCTCCCAGCTATTATACACTTTGATTTAGTAGCAGGGGACAAAATTGACATTGAATATGCAGCTAAAGGTGGGGGAAGTGAAAATGTTTCTCGAGCCAGAGTATTCCCACCGGCTGCTGGAAAAGATGGAATAGTAGAATATGTTAAAGAAGTTATTAGTGATGCTGGTCCAAACCCATGCCCACCTATTACAGTAGGTGTTGGAATTGGTGGTACTTTTGAAAAAGCTTGTATAAGTTCTAAACATGCGCTATTTCGTAACATCGGTAGTGAGAATGAAGATCCTGAAATGAAAGAACTTGAAGAAAGAATGATGACAGAAATAAATAATCTTGGAATAGGTGCTATGGGTATGGGCGGTACCAAAACAGCTCTTGCTGTTCATATAGAATCAAATCCTTGTCATATCGCATCTTTACCGGTTTCAGTTAATGTTCAATGTCATAGCTCTAGACATACACATATAACGATTTAAGGAGAGATAGAAATGTCAACAATATATAATTTAACAACGCCATTAACAGAAGAACAGACAAGAATTCTTAAAGCAGGTGATATAGTTTACTTAAACGGTACTATATTTACAGCTAGAGATGCAGCTCATAAGCGATTAGTAGATTTGATTGAAGCTGGTGAAGAATTGCCATTTGATTTAGAGGGAAGTATTATTTACTTCGTTGGACCAACTCCTCCAAAACCAGGTGATCCCATAGGAAGTGCTGGGCCAACAACAAGTTATAGAATGGACAGCTACTCTCCTACCATGCTAAAACACGGTTCTAAAGGAATGATAGGTAAAGGTAAACGCAACCAAGAAGTAAAAGATGCTTGTAAAGAATATGGTGGAATTTACTTTGGTGCTACTGGCGGGGCTGGTGCTCTTCTTGGAAAGCAAATTACTCAGGCTGAAGTTATAGCATATCCAGAACTAGGACCAGAAGCAGTGCGTAAAATTACTGTTAAAGATTTTCCGGTAACAGTTATAAATGATACTTTTGGTAACGATTTATATCAAATGGGTAGAGAACAGTACGAAGTCAAATAGAATCACTGCTACAAATCGTAGCAATAGATTGAAATGCTTTGCGAGTTTTGTAAACTTAAATCATTAAGTTGATAAGAAGTAGATATAATGAAAACAATAAATTTTGAGGAGTACAGATGAATATACATGAATATCAAGCAAAACAGATTTTCAAAAAATATGGAGTTCCGACACCAAAAGGTATAATGGTTGAAAGCGTTAAAGATGCCATTAAAGCTGCAGAGCAATTAGGCGGTCCAGTATGGGTTGTTAAAGCTCAAATACATGCGGGTGGTCGTGGTCTTGGTGGTGGTGTAAAACTTGCTAAGTCGCTCGAAGAAGTAGAAAAGTTATCTAACGAAATACTTGGTATGACTTTGGTGACTCACCAAACTACTGCAGAAGGTAAATTAGTTCAGAAACTTTATATTGAAGATGGTGCTGACATTCAAGAAGAATTATATCTTTCAGTTGTTCTTGATAGAAAACTCGAAATGCCTTTAATAATGGCCTCTACTGAAGGTGGAATGAATATTGAAGATGTTGCTGAAAATACTCCTGAAAAAATAATTACTGTTCCTGTTGATCCGGCTATAGGTTTTCAAAGTTTTCATGGTAGAAAACTGGCTTTTGGTCTTGGTCTTACAGATAAAGATGAACAAAAAAATATTATTAAATTTGCTCATAAGTTATATAAACTTTATATGGAAAATGACGCAGAAATGATTGAAATCAATCCACTTGTTAAAACAGGTAAGGGCGAATTTATTGCACTTGATGGAAAAATGGGTTTTGATAATTCAGCTTTAGGTCGTCATCCTGAAATCGCAGATATGAGAGATTATACTGAAGAAGATCCAGATGAATTAGAAGCTGCAAAATATGGTCTTTCATATGTAGCGCTTGACGGTGAGATTGGCTGTATGGTAAATGGTGCCGGTCTTGCAATGGGTACTATGGATACCATTAACTATATGGGTGGCACTCCTGCAAACTTCCTTGATGTAGGTGGAAGCGCAAACGCAGAGACTGTTGCAAAAGGTTTTGAAATTATTCTTAAAAATCCAAAAGTAAAAGCTATATTTGTAAATATTTTTGGTGGTATCGTTCGTTGTGATCGTATTGCTAATGGTATATTAGAAGCAACAAAAATTACAGATGTTAATGTTCCTGTTATTGTTCGTCTTGATGGAACAAATGCTCCAGAAGCAGCAGAAATTCTTAAAAATGCTAATATAAAAAATATTATTGTTGGTAATGATTTAGGTGACGGTGCAGCAAAAGCTGTAGCTGCAGCAAAAGGAGAATAATTAATGTCAATTTTAGTAAACAAAGATACAAAAGTAATCGTTCAAGGTTTCACAGGAAAAGAGGGCTCTTTTCACGCTGAACAATGTATAGCATATGGCACTAATATCGTTGGTGGTGTTACTCCAAATAAAGGTGGACAAAAGCACCTAGACAAGCCAGTGTTTAATACTGTTGCAGATGCTGTAAAAAATACAGGTGCTACAGTTTCTATGATTTTTGTTCCACCTGCATTTGTTGGTGATGCTGTAATGGAAGCTGCTGAAGCTGGAATTGAACTTGCAGTAATTATTACTGAAGGTGCTCCAGTTAAAGATATGCAAGCTGCAAAAGCTCATGCTACAAAACATGGAATGATGACTATCGGACCAAACTGTCCTGGTGTTATTACCGCTGAAGAGTGCAAGATTGGGATTATGCCTGGTTCAATTTTCAAAAAAGGTAATGTAGGTCTTATTTCTAAGTCTGGAACATTAACTTATGAAGGTGCTAATCAAGTATGTAATGAAGGTTATGGAATTACGACTGCTGTTGGTATTGGTGGAGATCCTATTATTGGTCTTTCATATAATCAACTTCTACCAATGTTTGAAGCAGATCCGGAGACTGAGGCAATCGTTATGATTGGTGAAATTGGTGGAGATCTTGAAATTCAAGCTGCTAAACTAATTAAAGAACAAATCACTAAGCCTGTTGTTGCGTTTATTGCAGGTCAAACTGCACCTAAGGGTAAAACAATGGGTCATGCTGGTGCAATTGTTTCTGGATCTGCTGGTACCGCAAAAGAAAAAATGGAAGCTCTTGAGGCAGCTGGTGTTAAAGTCGTTGTTTCACCTGCTGAAATAGGTAAAGCAATAGCGGAAGTTTTAGGTAAGTAGTCTATATTAGTGCGAGCCTCATAACGAAACATTAAGTAACATTGTGAGGTGCTAATAGCACATTTTAGAATAAACTTATATAAACTTAGATACTCTTGAATTACAAAGAGTAATTGTGTAAATTAATTTACACATTTAATAATAGGAGAAAATATGGCAGCTAGTCCAATGGTAAACCCAGGTAATCAACCAGTATGGGTCAATACAGATAATTGTAAAGCGTGTGACATATGTGTTTCGGTATGTCCTTCAGGTGTTCTTGGCATGAAGTATGAATCAACTTCAACTCTTGGGGCAATGATTTCCATTGATCACCCAGAAGCATGTATTGGATGTAATGAGTGTGAACTTACGTGTCCAGATTTTGCTATATATGTAGCAGATTCAAAAGAATATAAAGCGGCAGGTTTTAGTTTTGCTAAACTTACTGACGAATCGAAAGAGCGTCAGGCAGCTGTCGTTGCAAATAATTATATGTCACTTAGTGAACAAGGAGTTAAGTAATGGCTACAAGAGAAGTAATATCAACTGGTAACGAATTAGCTGCAATCGCAGCTGTTGATGCTGGATGTAGATTTTTTGGTGGTTACCCATTAACACCATCAAGTGAAATTATGCATGAAATCTCTGACCTTTTACCAAAGGTTGGTGGTGTTGCTATTCAAATGGAAGATGAGATTGGTGGTATTTGTTGTGTAATCGGTGCTGCTATGGCAGGTGACCGTGCTCTGACAGCTACATCTGGTCCAGGTATGTCTCTTAAGGCAGAAAACTTAGGTCTTGCTCAAATGGCAGAAGTACCTTTGGTTTGTATTAACGTTATGCGTGGTGGTCCTTCAACTGGTCTTCCAACTCGTGTATCTCAAGGTGATATCCTTCAGTCTAAAAACCCATCTCATGGTGATTATAAATCAATCACTTTATGTGCTGGTTCATTAGCTGAGTGTTATACTGAAACAGTGAGAGCATTTAATCTTGCTGATAGATTTATGCAACCAGTTATCGTTTTATTAGATGAGACGATTGGACACATGCACGGTAAGGCTAATATCCCTACTGCAGAAGATGTTGTAGCTGGAATTGTACCTCGTAAAACATTTGATGGTCCTGCTGAAGAGTATTTCCCATATGATTGTGGTCCAACAGAACCAGCTACACTTAATCCTATGTTTACAGGCTATAGATACCACTTTACAGGGCTTCACCATGATAAAAATGGTTTCCCAACTGAAGAAATCGAAACTTGTCGTAAACTTATTCAGCGTTTAGAAGATAAAGTGGCAATGCACGAAGATGAAGTTGAATCTTATGAAGAATTCATGATGGATGATGCTGAAATAATGATTGTTGCGTATGGTTCTGTTTCTCTTGCAGCTAAAGAATCAATTCGTCACTTAAGAAAAGAAGGCATCAAAGCTGGTCTTTTCCGTCCAATTACTATTTGGCCTTCACCAGCTAAAAAAATTAAAGAGTATACAGATAAAATTGAAAAAGTTTTAGTTGTTGAGCTTAACATTGGTCAATTCCATAGTGAAGTACAACGTGCAGCAGCAAGACTTGATATTGATGGTTTATTTAAAGTTAACGGTAGAGCACTTTCTCCTCATGAGATTGTAAGTAAAGTAAAGGAGTTATAGAATGGCATTTAATTATGATAAATATTTAAGACTGGAAAAAATGCCAACACTATGGTGTTGGGGTTGTGGCGATGGTGTTATCCTTAAAGCATTCGTAAGAGCGATTGATAAAATGGGAATTGACCAAAATGACGTTTGTGTTGTTTCAGGAATCGGTTGTTCAGGGAGATTTTCTTCTTATATCGACTTTAATACAGTACATACAACTCACGGTAGAACAGTGGCATACGCAACTGGTATTAAACTTTCTCGTCCAGATAAACTTGTTGTTTGTGTTGGTGGTGACGGTGATGCATTAGCAATTGGTGGTAACCATACTATTCATGCCTGTAGAAGAAATATTGATATGACTTTTATAGTTATTAACAACTTTATTTATGGTCTTACAAACTCACAAACATCACCAACTACTCCAAAAGGTATGTGGACTGTTTCTCAAAAAGCTGGTAATATTGATCCAACTTTTGATGCTTGCAAACTAGCTATTGCTGCTGGGGCTTCTTTTGTTGGTCGTGAGGCTATGCTTGATCCTAAGAAACTTGAAAAAATCTTTATAAAAGCAATGCAACATAAAGGTTTTTCTTTTGTTGACACACTTTCAAACTGTCATATTAACCTTGGTAGAAAAAATAAAATGGTTTCTGCTATGGAGAATCTTGAGTGGATTGATAGTATTACAATGCCTAAGAAAAAATATGATGCATTAACTCCGGAAGAGCAACTAAACTTATTGCCTACAGGTATTCTCAAAGAAGATACTGAAGCGGATGAGTATTGTGAAATGTACGCAGAGATTCAAAAAGTTCAACAAGGTCTGAGAAAACCAATTTCTCAAGATGACTTTGCTAAAAAAATATAAGGAGGCATTATGAGTGATACTAAAACATTAATGAGATTTACTGGTGTTGGTGGTCAGGGTGTTCTTCTTGCTGGTGAAATTTTTGCAGCTGCAAAAATAAAAACTGGTGGACATGGTCTTAAAACTGCAACATATACATCGCAGGTTCGTGGTGGACCGACTGTTGTTGATATCCAACTTGATGATGAAGAAATTTACTATCCATATGCAAACGATGGAGAAATAGGCTTTATGCTTTCAGTTGCCGACATGAGTTATAAACTTTTTAAAAACGGTGTTAAGCCTGGTGGAACAATTGTTGTTGATCCAAACCTTGTTCACCCAACTGATGAAGATAGAAAAACTTGGAAGATTTATGAGATTCCTATTATTACTATTGCTAAAGAAGAGGTCGGTAATGTTATTACTCAATCTGTTGTAGCTTTAGCGATTGCTAATACGATGATGAATGCAATTGATAAAACTGTTTTGATAGACACAATGTTATCAAAAGTACCTGCAAAAGTTCACGATGTTAATAAAAAAGCATATGAACTTGGTGAAAAATACGCAAAAGAAGCTATGGCTTAATTTATTTATTTTAAGGCAACCCGTTTGGGTTGCCTTTTTTTAAATTAACATATTAATATTAAACAATATTATAGATATATTTTTATATCAATTTTAATTTTTAATACTTTCCCAGAAAAAATCCACATGTTTTTCAAACTGTGTTGACAAAGAATTTGTAGATAATGTGTCAAATCTCAGAAGAGTAACCTGAAGCCTTATATAAAATAGGGTGGATAGAAATTCATATGAAACCATCATTGGATCAGCAGAACGTATCAATGAGTTTTGCATCATTATAAAAAATCCTTCAGATAATACTTTTACATTCTTTTCATGAAATTCACTCATAAACTGCTCTCTAAGCTCTTTATTTTGCAAAAGCTCTATCATAAGTAACCTAAACATATTTTCGTTGCTCTTATCAAATGTGAGCATTTTATACTGCATTGTAAACTTCTGTAAAAAAGGTTTGCCTCTTAATGCCAATTCTCTGATTTCTTCTTCATTTATAGAGAAGGGTGAAGAAAAAATACCCTTCGCAACCTCTAAAAATATCTCTTCTTTGTTTTTATAATGATTATAAATTGCACTCTCTCTAATTCCAACAGCAGATGCTATTTTTCTAACACTTGCACCCTTATATCCAAGCTCAGAAAATAGGATAATTGAGACTTTTAATATTTTTTCTTTAGTTCCACTGCGTTTAGATAATGTCGTATTTGTAGGCATTTACACTCCATTTTATCGTATGAACGATTGTTAATATTAAAAGTATTATATATGAACAGTTGTTAATTTAAACTTATACAAAAAGAACAGTTGTTCATACTAGTTTATTTTAATATGAACAACTGTTCTTATGGTATAAAAAGCGGTTTAAAAGATTAAAACAGTACAATTTCACAGGTACAACATATAGTAACTTGACTAGATCAAGAGGAAAGTCCGAGCTGCTGTAAGACAGTGTTCCATTTAACGAATGGCCGTAGTAATACGAGGGAAAGTGCAACAGAGATTAGACTTCTGCGTTTAACGCAGTAAAGGTGAAAAGGTGTGTGTAAGAGACCACCAGTCTTTATGGCAACATAGAGAGCTTGTAAACCCAACATGGCAGCAAGAAACAGATGGTTAGCGTCTTACAAAGCTATTGTTTCGCTAGAGGCACTATGTAAAGAGTGCAGTAGATTAATGCTATTTAAACAAAACTCGGCTTATAGTTGTACCTAACTTCTACAAACACATATTACAGGGGCTTGATACCTTTTGTTTATCAATCGTGGCCGTATGGTGACCATACCAAGATATGAACAATCTCTTATTTCAGGCTTTATGTACAATAATTTATTTTCAGTCCGCCTTTGACAAATATATCTTTAATTAAAGCCTTGTATAGGCTATTTGAGCAATTTATTATATTAAACAATATTAATTTTTAGAACTCTAAAATATTTGATTGTTTTATCAAAATAGGCTTTTCTCTATATATTTTACGAATACTATAAACATAATATTAAAATTATAGTATTGAACTTTTAGGCATAATATTTGGGTTAAATAGTTGAATTAAATTTATTAATATTTTTGGGAATCTGTTTTTTAATGCTATTATATAGTTAGTAAAACATGTAGAGAAAAGCCTTTAATGACTAAAATGTAATTTGAAAAGTGTAAAATACAAAAACTGGAGATAGTTTTATGAATAAAGAGGATAGATAATGAAAATACTTTTTGCTTCAAGTGAGATATTTCCTTATGCAAAAAGTGGTGGTTTAGCAGATGTTGCTGATTCACTTCCTAAAGCATTGAGAGACTTTGAAACAGTATCGAGAGTGATGCCTTTTTACTCTTTCATGAAAAAAGAGAATTTAACACTTGATTGGAAACATGAGATTAGTTTAGGCGGAATTTCATTTGAACTTACTTTTTATAAAAGTGTTGAAACTAATATAACTACATATTTTGTACAAACAGCTTTTTTAAGTGATACTAAAAATCTTTATGGAGATGCTAATGGAGATTATGCAAACAATGATTTACGTTTTGGAATCTTTTGTAAAGCTATAGTTCTGTTGGCTAAAAAATTAAGTGTTAACATTTTACATCTCAATGATTGGCATACAGCACTAAGTTCACTCTATGTAAAAGAAGAAAAATTAAACATTAAAACAATTTTTACTATTCATAATCTTGCCTATCAAGGAGTTTTTGATAAAACCTCTTTAAAAAGATTAGACATTAAGGAAAAATATTTCACTATAGATGGTTTGGAGTTTTATGATAAGCTAAATTTTTTAAAAGCTGGTATAGCCTATAGTGATGGTATTACTACTGTTAGTCCAACATATGCAAAAGAGATTTTAACACAAGAATTTGGATGTGGATTAGATGGTTTTTTACAACATCATAAAGATAAGTTAAGTGGTATTTTAAATGGCTTGGACATTACAGTGTTTAATCCCAAAAAGGATGAGTCTTTATATTTTCAATATGATTCAAATACAATTCAAAAAAAACAAAAAAACAAAAAAACTTTTTTAAAAAGCACAACTTTAAAAGGTCCAACTATTCCTCTTATTGTAATGGTTACACGTTTAGTTAATCAAAAGGGTATAGATTTAGTGATAGATTCATTAGAAGCGTTATTGGGAAAAAAGCTGAATTTTTTTATAGTTGGAGAAGGTGATTCAGAAATTGTTAAGATACTTGATGGATATTCAAAAAAATATAAAAATTTTGAGTTTATAAATATTTATGATGAAGTTTTATCTCACAACGCTTATGCTGCTGCAGATTTTTTACTAATGCCATCAAAGTTTGAGCCATGTGGTTTAAATCAAATGATAGCAATGAGTTATGGTACTATCCCTATAGTTCATGCTGTTGGAGGGTTAAAAGATAGTATTAAAAATGGCGTCAGTGGAATAGTTTATAAAAGACAGACAAAAAAAGCATTACTTCTAGCCGTGGATAGATCTTTGAAGTTACAAGAGGATAAGAAAAAATTGAAAGAAATGATAGTTTTAAATATGCAAAAAGATCTCTCTTTTAGCAAAAGTGCATTAAAATATTTGCAACTTTATAAAAAAGTATTAGTATGATTCTAGCTGTAGATGCAGGAGGAACATTTTTTCGTGGTGAAATTTACCGTGATAATGAACTTATAAAGAAGATGTCTATTAAAAGTGATGAAACTGGGCTTGCGTTATGGATAGAGTCAATCCTGCAATCTTACACAGATATAAGAATTATTTGCGTAGCATACGCAGGGCAAGTAAAGGATGGCATTATCTTTACTGCTCCTAATATTCAAATTGATAAACATGAAATAAAAAATTACTTTGAAAACAAATATAATGTAAAACTATTTATAGAAAATGATGTAAACTGTGCAGTATTGGCTGAAGCAGATTATTTTAATGTAAGTGATATATGTGCTATTTATGTTGGAACAGGAATTGGGCTTGGCGTTGTTAATGATTCAAAGCTTATTACCGGTTTTAATGGGATTGCCGCTGAACTAGGGCATATACCTTATAAAAAATCACCTTTTATTTGCGGCTGTGGCAAAGATAATTGTATTGAACTTTTTGCTTCAGGTTCGGCTCTTGATAGATGGAAGAAGTATAAAGGCATAGAAAATTCACTAACACTACAAAAATTAAAAGATAGTTCCAAAACCTTTGAAATTTATGAAGTATTTGAAGAAGCTCTGTTATATGCCATAGCAACAGCTATAACACTTTTTAATCCAAAAGTGTTAGTTTTAGGTGGAGGCATCATAGAATCAAACCTGCAACTTCATGATATAATAGTTAAGAATATAAAAAAATATGCAATGCCTCTGTCGCTTAAACATATTCAAATAAAAAATACACAACTTAAAGACGCACCCCTTAAAGGTGCTTTAATGTTAAAGGATAATTATGAGTAAAGAAAAACTAAATATTTTGTTTGTAGCTTCAGAGGTAGTACCTTTTGCAAAAACTGGTGGACTGGCTGATGTTGCAGGTGCTCTACCAAAAGCTATCAAAGATTTAGGTCACAATATAATAGTTGTAATGCCAAGATACTATAAAATTGATATTTCAAAATTGAAAAAACTACCTGATCCATTAGGTGTTTCAATGGGTGTTATGGGTGAATTTTGGGCTGGCGTCTATACAACAACACTGCCAAACAGTGATGTACCTATTTATATGATAGATTATGAAGAATATTTTGGTAGAAATGGTTTATATGAAGATGAACATGGTAATGGATATACAGATAATGACAACCGTTTTATCTTTTTAAGTAAAGCTTCTTTACAACTTTGTAAAATGTTGCATTTTACCCCAGATATTGTTCATGCAAATGATTGGCATACTGCGATTTTACCTCTTCTTTTAAGAACAAAATTTGTACATGATTTTGCTCATGCAAAGTCTGTTTTAACTATTCATAATTTACAACATCAGGGACATTTTTTTAAAGGTGCCATTGATGTTATGGAAGTTGGTTGGGAATATTTTAATGCTCATGACTTAGAAGATAATGATGGCGTTAATTTTTTAAAAGGTGGTATAGCAAGAGCTGATGGCGTTACAACTGTTTCAAAAAAATATGCTCATGAAATTCAAACGCAGGCATTTGGATTTGGACTTGAGCATCATATACAGGCCCATTCCCATAAAATATATGGAATCCTAAATGGTGTTGATTATAATGAATGGAATCCAGCTGTTGATAAACTCATAGCGAAAAATTATGATAGCAGTGATATGCGTGGTAAAATAGTTTGTAAGCATGATATACAAAAATATTTTGGACTTGAAATCAGAGAAAATGTCCCTATAATCGGGTTTGTAGGAAGATTGGTTGAGCAAAAAGGTATTGGAATGATAGCTGGAATTCTTCATGCAATTTTAGATATGGATATTCAAGTTGTGATGCTTGGCACTGGAGAGAAGTGGGCTGAGCACTATTTTAGTGAAGTTGCACAAAATCGTTCTAATTTTGCACTCCACATAGGATATTCAGACGTTTTGGCACATAAAATTGAAGCGGGAAGCGATATGTTTTTAATGCCATCACTTTTTGAGCCATGTGGTCTAAATCAAATATATAGTTTAGCATATGGAACTCTACCAATAGTTCGTGCCACTGGTGGTTTAGATGATACTGTCCACAATTATGATGAGTTTGAGCAAAAAGGAAATGGTTTCAAGTTTTACGATAGAACTAATGATGCACTTTATTTTACTATCAAATGGGCAGTTGAAGTTTATTACACGCAAAAAAAAGCGTTTGAAAACATGCAAAAAAGAGCTATGAATGAACACTTTGGATGGGATGATTCCGCTAAAAGTTATGTAAATATTTATCAAAATATTTTAGGAAAATAATATGAACTATAAGACTTACTATGATGTCACTCTATTTAGTGACTTGGATATTTATCTTTTTAAAGAGGGAACTCATTCAAAGCTTTATCAACATTTAGGTTCTCATGTACACACTCACAATGGTGCTAAAGGTACATATTTTTCTCTTTGGGCCCCAAATGCTACGGGAGTATCTGTAAGGGGAGACTTTAACTCTTATGATGTACACTCACATCCCTTGAAATTAAGAGATGATGATTCTGGTATTTGGGAAGGGTTTATAACTAATGTAAACGCAGGTATGACCTATAAATATCACATTAGTACAAAACTAGAAAATGCAAATCCTGACAAAGCTGATCCTTATGCTTTTGCTGCTGAAGTGGCTCCAAATTCTGCCTCAAAAGTGCATGACATTAACAGTTATACATGGGATGATGAAATATGGATGAAAAATCGTTATAAAAACAATTCTCATAAGGCACCAATTTCCATCTATGAAGTGCATCTTGGTTCCTGGAGAAGAAAAGTTGAAGAAGACAATCGATATTTGACCTATATTGAAGCTGCTTATGAGTTGGCTGAATATTTAAAAGAGATGAATTTTACCCACATAGAACTTTTACCAATTACTGAATATCCGTTTGAAGGTTCTTGGGGATATCAAGTAACTGGATATTTTGCACCAACAGCTAGATTTGGAACGCCCGATGAATTTATGAAATTTGTTGATATTATGCATGAAAATGGAATTGGTATCATTTTAGACTGGGTTCCTTCGCATTTTGTTACCGATGGGCATGGTCTTATGAATTTTGACGGAACTTGTCTTTATGAACATTCTGACCCAAGACGTGGCTATCATCCTCAGTGGAAAAGTGCAATTTTTAATTATGATCGAAATGAAGTAAGAGCATTTTTAATTAGCTCTGCAATGTTTTGGCTTGAGATGTATCATATAGATGGCATACGCGTTGATGCAGTAGCTTCTATGCTTTATCTTGATTATGCAAGAGAAGAGGGTGAGTGGATACCAAACGAAGATGGAAGTAATGTAAATCGTGGCGCAGTTAAATTTCTAGAACAACTCAATAGTTCCGCTTATGCTGCGTTTAACGACATTATGATGATTGCTGAAGAATCTACAAACTACTCTAAAGTTAGTCGAGCCGTAAGTGAAGGTGGTCTTGGGTTTGGATATAAGTGGAATATGGGTTGGATGCATGATATTTTAAAATATATGAAATTCGATCCTGTTCATCGAGAACACCACCATAAAGATTTAACCTTTAGCTTTGTATATATGTTTAATGAAAACTATATGTTGCCTTTGAGTCATGATGAAGTGGTTCATATGAAGGGTTCATTAATAAACAAAATGCCCGGTGACAATTATAAAAAATTTGCAAATTTAAGAACACTATTTTCTTTAATGATGGCACATCCAGGTAAAAAGTTACTTTTTATGGGCGGGGAATTTGCCCAGTTTGCAGAGTGGAATTATCAACAAAGTTTAGATTGGCACCTATTAGAACACAAGGAGCATCAAGGTATTCAAAGCCTTGTAAAAACACTGAATGGGCTTTATAAAAATGAATCGGCACTTTATAGAAATGATGTCGAAAAAGAGGGTTTTGAATGGATAGAAGAAAATGATTACCAAGCGAATGTTATATCTTTTATGCGCAAGGGTACAAAAAATAAAAAACCTATAGTTGTTGTATGTAATTTTGCTGATAAAGAGCATAGGGGATATAAAATTGGTTTACCTACCAAGGGTAAATACCAGGAAATATTTAACTCAAATAATGAAAAATTTGGTGGATATGGAACTTTAAATCCTGATATTCTTAAATCAGTCAAAGAAATATGTCATGGAAGAGAAAATATGTTAGAGTTATCAATACCCTCTTTAAGTGTTCTTTATTTGAAAAAAATTTAATAAACGCAGGTAGTTGCTCATTAAAGATTTTTTCGAAGTACTTTAAATGAAATTCATATATATTTAATTAAAAAAATGTTAATTTAATATGAAAATAAATATAATATAACAAATAGTGAGGGGGCTTTAAATGGCAATAAAAGTAGCAATTAATGGTACAGGTAGAATAGGTATGATAGTAGCTAAAATAGTTACTAGCAGAGATGATATAGAACTAGTCGCAATCAATACAACTGCAACACTTGAAATGTTAGAATACCTTTTCAAATATGACAGCGTTCATACTGGAGTAAGTGCTAAAATAATAGATGATAAAACCATTCAAATTAATGGTAAAGCAGTTTCAGTGAGTTCTACTCGTAATCCAGAAGAGTTAGAATTTGGTAAAGCTGGTGCTGAAGTTGTAGTGGAGTGTACTGGTGTATTTTTAACGACTGAAAAAGCCAAGGCATACCTAAAGGATGGCGTTAAAAAAGTTGTTATGAGTGCTCCTGCTAAAGATGACACCCCTACCTATGTTCTTAATATTAATACAGATGATTATAAAGGTGAGGCAATTATCTCAAATGCAAGCTGTACTACAAACTGTTTAGCACCGCTTTGTAAAGTTTTAGATGATGAATTTGGAATAGAAAATGGTTTAATGACAACTATTCACTCTTATACAAATGATCAGAGTATTCTTGATGTAAAACATCCTAAAGATATGCGTCGTGCAAGAGCCGCTGCTATCAATATGATTCCAACCACAACAGGTGCTGCAAAAGCTATAGCACTCGTTATGCCAAATCTTAAAGGTAAACTTAACGGGTATGCTATGCGTGTTCCAACTCCAGATGTTTCTGTAGTTGATTTAACTGTAAACCTTAAAAAAGATGTAACAGTTGAAGATCTTAATGCTGCGTTTGACAAAGCATCAAAAACAAACTTTGCAGGTCTTTTAGAAGTTGATAACGATAAAAGAGTTTCAAGTGATTTTATAGGTTCAACATACAGTTCAACATATATACCGGATATGACCAGTGTGGTAGATGGCAGAACAGTTAAGGTTTTAGCATGGTATGATAATGAGTGGGGGTACAGTTCAAGACTAGTTGATATGTGTGTATTTGTAGGAAACCAATAATGCTTTCTTTTTCTAGTCACTACCTAAAAGATGCTTCCTCTGTAAAAAACAAACTTATAGATGATGCATTTCATACCCTAAAAGAAGAGATGGATAAAGATAGGATTGGGTATTATAAATTACCCAAGACTTCTCAAGATTTATTATTGGACGTAGATAAGTTAGATACTCATCAATTCTCACAAATAGTTGTTATAGGGATTGGTGGTTCATCACTTGGCACAAAAGCGATAAACTCGATTCTTAAACCAATTACTCCAGAAGCAAAAGAGATGATTTTTTTTGAAAATTCTGATCCATTAACAATTTCTGAAAATCTCTCAAAAGTAGACGATAAAAAGGCGTGCTTTTTTATTGTCTCAAAATCTGGTTCCACAATTGAGACAACATCAATATTTAAGACGATAGTAAAATATTTTCATTTTGAACTAGATAATGCTAAAAATATATTTGTTATAACAGATAAGGATTCATCTT
>JGI10211J34971_10000594_pt1 | contig 29750 bp, 30 predicted proteins | sample Etolagsediment_FD_34971 | JGI IMG/M metagenome (IMG submission 34971)
TCATAAGAGGGGATCTAAAGCTTGGCTTTGTAAGCAAACTGGGGCAAAACATTTTATTGATGATGGAATTGATCATGTTGAATCTGTTGAGTCGTTGAATACAGGTATTAAAGTTTATTGGGTTCAGAAGCCATATGAGGTGAATGTTGATAAACAGATGAGTATCATGCGAAATAATTTTGAGACAAAATTAAATGCTTAAATGTATGATTGTTTACAAATCTTTATAAAATTTTTTATTATTACTTCTGAATGTTGTAGACCTTCAGGGTGAAATTGAACGCCATATCTTTTTAGTTTATATGATTCAATAGATTGGATAACTCCATCATTCGGATCTATAGATGTAACAACAAAACCTTTTGGGCAGGTGATAACATTATCTTTGTGAGATTGTATAACTACCATATTTTTCTCATGATTAAATAATCTTGATTGACTGCCTTTTTCTAAGACTTTAATTCTTGATATTTCATTTTTTTCTCTTCCCATACTCTTTATCTTTCCACCATAATAATAAGACATAACTTGGAATCCAAAACATATTCCCAAGATTGGAATATTTTTGAAGTGTTCAAGAATTCTTATGTTTTTGTTTGTTTTTGAAATACTGTCTTTACTTAAACAAAGTGGGCCACCACTTAATATAATTCCTTCTATTCTGTATTGATCTGAGTTACAAATAACTTCATCAACTTCATCCCAATCGGATAAAACGCGACATTGAACAAAAAATTTATTAACAACATTTATCAACATTGGTGTCATATAAGCTTTAGCTAAATTTTTTGTATTATCAATGATAAGATACATTGGACTATCTTATCATATATATTTTTGATGAGTCACCCCGATTTAAAAAAATGTAAAGAGTTATCTTTGATGATATTGAACTTTTTATTTATTTTAATAAATTTATTTAACTATATTGATCGTGGATTTATTTCAAGTTTGGATACAACTTTTGTTGAACAATACAACATTACCGATACAACGAGTGGTTTCATTAATTCTTCTTTTATTATTGGTTATTTGGTTTTCTCACCTTTGTTTTCCATATTGGTTAAAAAATATAATAAAATCATTTTGATCTTTATTGGTTTAACAATTTGGGCTGGATTTAATATTTTGAATTCGTTTTTTGATAATATTTATGTTTTTATTATTTTGAGATCATTTATTGGTGTTGGTGAGGCTTCTTATGGAACAATTGTGCCAACATTGGTTGATAAGTTGAGTAATGACAAAACGAGATCTATTATGTTGGCTTCGTACTTTTTAGCGATGCCTTTGGGATTCGCATTGGGTTTCATAATTAGTGGGTTTTTGAGACAATATATTGATTGGCATTATTTGTTTTTGATTGAAGGTTGTTGTGTGATGATTTTGAATTTCTTCTTACTTTGTTTTGTTAAAAAGATAAAGAATTATGAGGAAGCAAAACATATTCAAGAGCTGTCTGATCCTTTGGTTGATATAGAGAGTTATGATTCTCTTAATACTGTTTGTTATGTGGATAGTTTGAGTTTGAAGGAAAAAGTTTTGAAAGTTGTTTGTAATCGTCATTTTATGATTTTCCAGTTTGGATATATTTTTTACACTTTCCTAATTGGTTCTTTCTCTTATTGGGGTCCCGGTTACATGGTTGACTTTTATAACTATTCGGTGACAGATGCAAATTATGTATTTGGTGGTTTTACAGTTGGTTCGGGAATTATTGGTTCTTTATCAGGTGGAATCCTTTTGGATTTCTTAAAGAACAAATATGGAAATACAAGCAACAAGATGATTAAAATCAGATTGGGAAATATGCTTATTTTAAGTTGTCTAGTTATTGGTTATGTTTGTTGTTCTATTATATTTTTGATTAAGGATGTTACTTTGTTTTTCTGTTTATTTGCCATAGCAGAATTGTGTTTGTTTGTATTAGTTGGTCCAATTAATTCAATTCTGTTATGGTCACTTGAGAGTAAAAGATATACAGATAAACTTAACAATGAAATAAAAGTAATTGGATCAGCCTTGTCTATTTGTTTGATTCATTTATTGGGAGATGTTCCCTCACCAATTCTAACAGGTTATATTTATGATCATACTGAAAATTGGAACTTAACTTTCTTCATCATCAGTCAGTTCCTTATTTTAGGTATTGGATCTTGGATTGTTACTTTATTTATTAAACCTTATGTTACCGTGTAGCGGTTACCATATAGTGGTAACCATGTAGCGGTTACCATATAGTGGTAACCATGTAGCGGTTACCATATAGTGGTAACCATGTAGCGGTTAAATAATTAAGGTGGCGGTTGAGAAGCGCTGCTTGCAGAAGCACCAGAGCCATTTGTTTGGTCGAATAGCCAGTAGTTTTCTCCACAATTTCTTGGTAAAGTTGCAATGGTTGGGTTATAACTTGGTTGGGGGTATACATATTGAGCTGCCCAAGTTTCGCCGGGGCATTCTGAGGTGTCTTTAACATCTGGTTGGTAAATTCCTAAACTATCCCAGTCATTTGCTTTGGGTGTACATGGCCATGTATTTACGCAATAAGGTTGGTTAGGAAGTCTTGACCATTTATTTCTAATGACTGCTGGTTCTATATAAGGGTCACTGTCTCCTTTGATGTAGCTGAAACTTTCTGAGCCGTCTGCAAATCCTCCACAGGTTTGTACATCATTCTTTCTATTTTGAGAATTGATAATTAAAGTTGAATTCTCAATGCTTATGCTATTTATATAAAGGTATTCTACAGGTGATGGTACAGGGTAATCTATTCCACTTGTGCTAATAACATCATTTCCAGTTGGGATGACATTCATTGGGGTTGGAATAAGTTGTTCCTTTGATGGAGTACCTATATTGTAGTAAGGGAAAATAAGGTTTTTGTTGTTACTTCTTTTTTTTGGTAGGATATAATCTTTTCTAACATATTTGATGAGATTGACATCTAATTTGACTTGGAAATAGTTTTTTTTGTCCCAAACAAAAAGTTCGTAGTTGAATTGTTTATTTCCTTTTTCATCTTCTTTAATTTTGATATCTCCATAACCAGAATAATTAAAGTTAAATTTACACTGTTTATTGAGATTGTCTATAACAATTTTTGTAACTTGGTTCATTTCATCTTTTAAAAATTTGTCCGTTGTATTCCAAATATATTTTGTTTCTTTACATTTTCCTTTTAATTTTTGCTGATTACTAGTGAATTTACTGAGATCTTTTACTAATCTTTTATACATAAATTCTGTGTAATTTTCTTTTGAAAAATCTGGTATATCAATTGTAGATAAGGGGACATCAGATATATTTATGCTTGTGGGATTTCTTCTTGTAATAACATTAATGAAATTTTTGACACTTCCATCGAACATTTTTCCATTAACATTTCTTTCTTTATCAACCATTCCTTTTTGGAAAAATAACAAACCAACCATAATAACAACAAATATGACAAATATCCTTGTTGGGTTCATACTATAATATAATATAACAGATATTATATTATATTTGTTACATAAAAAAAAAGATCATACCTATATTAACAATGAATAATACAGAGACAGTTACTATTTGTGGTCATTGCTACTACGAAAAAATAATGACTCAAAAAGGATTGGTATCATTCGATTTCCCTAAAAAATATCAAATTGTATTTGACTGGATCTCCCATAATCACCGAACCCTAAGAAATTGCTACAACTTCAACTCATAACAATTTGACCAGTTTCGCCCAAAGGACGAAGACTGAGCCGAGGACACCACCGCTTCGCTTCGTACGTGAGTTGACTGGCAAGTCCCTTTATTTGAGAGAAATCTTCTTTTTCTTCTTAGTTTTCTTCTCACTAGAATATTTGATTTTATGTTCACCCATTATACTATCATATTCTATAATAGGCATATCTAAAATTTTTTCCAAGATTGAATCGTATGCAATATACTTCTTAAAATTAATCTTGTTTTTCTCAATGAGATCAACAAGTTGAGTCAATATTTCCTCTGGAAATGTTTCATATTTCCTAGAAACATATTCATTTAGCTTCTGTTTCTTTGTCTCCAAATCTAATTTTTTCCAATCAATTAACTTACTCTTATCTTTCACTATGTTGAAAATTCCTGTTCCAGTCAAGATGTCAATATCATTCTCTTGAACAGTTTGGACTTGTTTAATAACCTTTCCTTTGGCTTCATCTTTTTTAATTTTTTCATAACATTTTCTATTAATTTTTCCTCTAATAATATTAGTTTCGATATCATCCCTTTTTGTAGACTTCTTTATAACGACTTCTTTATCTAAATCTTCATAATTGTAACCACCTAATTTAAATTCACTAAGTGTGATATCCTTAATTTTATTAGAAATAACATCAAGATAATTTTGTACATTAATAATTTCCATGTTGTACTATATTATAATATAGATCATAATCTATTTAAGCTAAAATCATTTTTTCTATTTCATTAACAAAATATACTAAGTAACTTTTTTCAAATTTGCTAAAATATTTTTCATTATGATATTCATTGATATCCTATTTTTCACAACAAAATCTGTATTCATTATGTCAATTTTATCCTCAATCATTTTATTCTCATAAGCAACTGATGATGCATATTTATTTTTATCAAGAACATATGAATATTTACCCCAATTCCACCCTTCCGGTTTCGGAATTTTATGATCAATCATCTTCAAATAAACGATTTTCATTGAAAATTTAGAATTTTTCTTGTTGAATTCACATTGAATATTTCCGGATGACATATTATCCTCATAATAGCTATTAAGATCTTTGGTAAACATAAGTTTCTTGTTTCCACCTTCTTTTGATAAATCACGGTAAAGTATATTTATACCTAAAAACCCAGTTTTTAATAAATTATTCGGATTTTTAAATAAATGGCTTGTTTTTACAAAAACAAGCAAATCACACTCCTTGTAATCACTGTTTTGTTGAACGGCACTATCAAATAAATCCTTGACACTGGAATTTGTAATAGTTGTAGATTCTTTTTTAATTCTTTTTCTTGGCTGTTCAATTTTTATTTTATTCTTTTTCATATTCTTCAAAATAACTTTGGTATTAATTATAGTAAAAACTTTACCATCTCTTACCAAATTTATTTTATTATCAATATGAGTATTAAAATCTTGATTAGTAATCCACTTACAAGTGAATATGGAATCAATTGCATAAATACAATCAATATCAACAGTATTAAAATATGTTCTCCATCTACTTTTCTTCAACGTGAAATCACTTTCCCGAGGAATATTCTTCAAATAAACAAACTTGAGAACGTATTTTTTGTACTCCTTTTTTGCTTCAAATAAAATATTATCTATTTTTTGGTTATATTCATAAAAGTTGTACAAAGTTGATGAATCTAAATTAATACAATCATTTCCTAATCCTTTTTTGTCTTTCAAATCAAGTAAATTAAAAAGTATAGATACTGTACACATACCAACTTTCGCATATTTATTTTCCTTTGCTGATTTATTATCTTTAAAATAAACAAAGATATGAACCAAGTTATTGTCCAAATCTAAATTCTCAATTTTATCAATAACATCAATCTCAGAATCTTCTCCGTCACTCAAAATATGTTGTGTAATTGGTACATTTTTGAAAATAGCAGGAATATTGCTTTTTGAACCAACAATTTTTATCGCTTTCCTCTTAACTGGCTTTCTAATTTTTATTGGCTTTTCACCTTTCTTTTTAATAACAATACTTATCCCATCGTTAAGGTTCGACATAAACAATAATTATTATAAGCAATTTTTTAAATCAAGAAATTTAAAAAATCAATTTTAGCACTTTATTAAGATAATAAAAGTTGGATGAATCAGTTCACATTCAACAGAAGTTGGTAATGCGAAATGAATCAGTTCACATTCAACAAAAGTTGGTAATGCGAAGAGTTTCTCATAGTATTAAAATACAGATTCATCATATTCTTGTTAGAATATTCATCAATCGATTCTGATAAATAAAATCTGAAATTTTTACTACGATTTGTACAAACTGTAACTTTACAGGATTTTAGATCAAACTTTTTAAGTAAATAAATATTGATATTTACAGAGAAAATAGTATGAAAAGCAAATAATTCTAACATCGTTCCCCATCTTTCGGGGATATCTGTTTTGACAGTTTTCTTCTTTCCATTTACTGTCATTTCTGTTGTAATAAAATCAAAATCACCAGCATAAATACTGAAATACTTCTCATAATCTTCCAACGTTACAATACCTTCTTCGCCATGAACAAGTGGAATTAATTCAGCAACCGTCATATCAAATTTCGGGAAGATATAATTCTTATTTTCAAGAACCCAATCCTTCAACGTCAACTGAACCAATTCAGAAACATTATCCTCCTTATCAACATCAGAATCCATTATTGCTTTTATTTGATTGTAAATATCAGGTACTATTTCTGAAAAATTTTCCAAGTTTTTTATCAAATAAATTGCCATACATTTAAACATACAAGCACCATCACGATCAATTAATTCAATTTTGAATGTGTTCCTGTTCAAAGTTACAGAATCAAACTCATTTTTCAATTTTTCAATTTCATTTTCATATTTTTCACGATCGTTGTGATGCTTTTTCAAATGACAGAAATCAAGATTTCCTATACATTTTTTACCACACTCTTTAGAATTTTTTAGTAAAAATCTGCATTTACTCATTATACCTAATCAGTAAATAATTATTTATGTGAATTATAAAAATTCACTTTCAATGCGGGGGATATCCCCCACTGGCCCCCTTATCGCCTACGCGGATGTTTTTTGGAAGGGAGTTTATCGCTTAATAGCGCTTATTGTTTGGCGGAATTTTTTTTGGAAGGGGTTTGTTGCTTAATAGTGCTTATTGTTTGGCGGAATTTTTTTTGGAAGGGGTTTGTTGCTTAATAGTGCTTATTGTTTGGTGGATTTTTTTTTTGGAAGGGGTTTGTTGCTTAATAGTTCTTATTGTTTGTTGGATTTTTAGGGGTTGTTAGGCGGAAAAGGGGGCTAACGGGGTCGGACTTCTTCCGATAGACCTACGGTCTACACCCGTGTGTAGTCAGGAACACCATTAGCAACTACTTCGCGACATACTGGACATTTGTTGCTACATTTCGTTAACCATGTTTTAATACATTTCGCATGAAAAATATGTTTACACTTCAAAATAACAACTGATTCATCATCTTTGATACTTTCTAAACAAACAGTACATTTATGATCACCTTCCCCATCTCTTTCAATATCTCCCATTTTCTTACAATCTAATTCAGATAATTCTTGGTCAGTTAAAACCATTTTAACATCTTCTCCAACTTGTGTTCTTGGACCCATAAAACCATTCAATAAATTTGAATATGAACTCAATGGCACTGTTTGATAATGAATTGATCCCCTGGGAGTAGAATAACTATATGCATTATTTGTCATCAAATTCGAAAACTGATTTAATAATGATGAATAATAATTATTACCTCCCCAATTTAAATTACTTGTAGATCTTAATGGTCTACCCGCGGTACCTGCTGTACCTGTTGTACCTGTTGTACCTGCTGTACCTGCTATACCTGCTATACCTGTTGTACCTGTTGTACCTGCTGTACCTGTTGTACCTGTTGTACCTGCTGTACCTGCTATACCTGTTGTACCTGCTGTACCTGCTATACCTGCTGTACCTGTTGTACCTGCTATACCTGTTGTACCTGCTGTACCTGCTATACCTGTTGTACCTGTTGTACCTGCTATACCTGTTGTACCTGCTGTACCTGCTATACCTGTTGTACCTGCTATACCTGTTGTACCTGTTGTACCTACTGTACTTGCTGTGCTTGGTTGATTTGCTGTTTCGTTCACATTATCTGTACCTGTGTTGTTTGTGTTGTCTGTGTTTACACTAGTAGTTGGTGGATAAATTGGAGTGTCAATTGTAAATTCCATTGAATATGTATCATAAACTGGCTGGGCTGGCTGGGCTGATCTACCAAGCATTGAATTTATCAAATTATTATAAATGGTAGTTTCATCATTAATATTTACATCACCTGTTCCTGTTCCATTATTTAATCCATCATAAGCTCTATTTAATCTATCAACACTATTCAATAAATTATTCCTCAAGGTTCCCCTATTCATTCCATTATATCTTCTGATATTTTTGTCTAAATATTTCTGATAACTTTTGGCAATATATGAATCTTCCCTGTTTCTTAAATAATGAATGTATTTTTTAGCAAAAATAGGATCTTTATTTACAATTTTGTCATTTTCATCACGTAATCTTTCCTTTAAAATAAATTTAACATTATGTAAATCAGTAAAGATTGTATTTATTGGTGTTTTCATTTCAAATTCATTGGCTTTCTTAATTTCTTCACCAGATTTAATATCAATATTTTCCAAAACATAAATATGTAAATTAAAAGTATTTAATGCTAACTCTATAACATCTCCCAAAGGCAAATTTGGTTTAATCATTAATCTTTTAGTTGAATCGGCATAAGAAGCTCTAATTATATTCATATGATTATTATAAATATAATTTTTTTTTAAATCAAATGTTCCAACAAAATTTACAAGAATTTGTATATGAAAAACTATCGTCATTTTCGACAATTACATAATAAGGATCAACACCAGTAAAATCCAAAATATTTTTTGGATTCTTGCAACCAAAATTTTTAGTCAAATCACAATTAATATAATCAGTTCCTTCTTCACAAACTTCACAAACACCACCAATTATACTTTTTTTAAAACATCTACCTTTCAAATTACATTTCCTACACTTGTCCAAATTATTTTGCATCTCAAACATATTCAAACAATTCTTCTCATCACAATACTTCAAACACTTATCACGCCTTATTTTATACTTATCCGAAATAGCATAAATAGTAAAATGTTCCCTAGTATCAAACAAATAATAAACAATCACCAGAAAAACAATAATCAAAAATGCCACAAACATCTATAAACTAATAAAGATTAAAAACCCATCAACTTCGTGACAAGAAGTACCGTGACAAGAAGTACTTCGTTGATTTCATCAACTTCGTGACCAACACATCTTACAAAAATTCCTCGCGGGATTCTTCAAAGGAGTTCCCGTCTTATAACATCCATATCTATAATTACATCCCTTCTTATCACCACAATTAACACAAGCATTTACATCATCAGACCAACACATCCCTTTTTCCTCACAATCTAAACAATAATCATAAGTTATCTTTTGATCTCTAAACGCATTACAAACTTCTCCTTTACAATACTTCTTACAAAGATCCATCTCCTTACAAAAATCAGATTCATCCTCTTCCTCCTCAGCTATCAAAGACATTCTAGCCCTTCTCAAATCATCTTCTGTAACCTTAATATCAATTTTTCTTGTAAATTCTTTATGTCCAACTCTAGTGAAACCTTTATACACCTTTGTAAAAATATCCCTTCTGTAAATTACAAAAAAAATAAAAACAGAAATCATTATCAAAATTATTATAATTAAAGAATAAATTAATGGCCTCATCCTTATCTATTAATAGATACATAGATATTTTCTCCCTTTAATTAAATATCATACAATAAGCGTAGGGTTCAAAAGGGATATGCACTATCCCTTTAATTAAATATCATACAATAAGCGTAGGGTTCAAAAGGGATAGGCACTATCCCTTTATAGGAGTTTTCTTTTAGCCAATACTCTTTCTAAAAGATCCGCTTTCAATTTGTACAATTCGAACCCATCCAACTCCAAAAAACGAATCATATTCTCAATATTAACTTTATTTGCAACCATTGTTTCTGGTAAAAGTTTAATACCACAACTTATATCAACTTCTCCTTCTAACCGTAATTTATCAATATATTCTCCTTTTGGAACTATTTTCATTACTCTGAAATTATCAGTATCATTAATTAAATTATATTTCTTTTCCAAAATCTTATTAATCACAATCTCATTCTTTGATACATTGAATTTTACTTGTTTTTCAGCAGAAAAATCGATACCAGTATTTGTATCAGACGGCATAAATATCCAACAATCTTGATTCATACTATAAAAAGTTTTCATTTTATCCTCATCTTTAGAAACCTGACCATCTTCATTAATCGATAAAGCAGAAATACAAAGGAATACATTATTCTTCAAATGAAATGGTAATAATTCTAAACTATTTTGATTCTCCAAATATACATCAGATCTCATCAAAATACAAACCTTATTTTTATAATGTTTCATTATGTAATCAAACATATAATTATAAGTAATTTCACTAATATCGTTAAATCCTGAATTAACAATTTCCATTTTGTCATTACACTCAAGTTTATCCATATCTTCTGTAGGTGTAAAAATAATTATTTTTTTAACATTATTTAACTGCATATTTTTTCTCATAGCTTCTAAATATACTTTATTTGTATACATCACAGTAAAAAGATAAATCTCATAACTATTTTTCTTTTTACGATTCAAATTTATCTCTATGTTTTCATTCAACATTATATATATTTAATTTTTCATATTAAAACCTCTTTAAATAAGTGCAATGAAGAACTAGCTTAAAAAGATTATGATAAATATGTTTCGTAAATGAATAAACACGAATATCAAAAAGAGGAAATGACTAACTTGTTGACAAAATTTAAAAATGATGAATTAAAAATGGACGAGTTAGTTGATCGGTTGTTGCTTAAAACACAACTTCCAAATAAACCTTATTTTAGAACTACTAAAAGCAGAGCTATTGCGCTTTATGGAATTAAACGTGATCCACTAGTTTTATATAGACATCAGTGGATGCGTTTGTCAAGAGTTTTTATGGGAGGAAAAGATTGTACCTTCAATAAGTTTTTCTTTAATGAAGAACGACGTGTTAAAAATCGGCAAGAAGAAGAAGTTGAACAAGAAGAAGTTGATGAATTTCTAAAAGGTGATGAAATGGAAAATATTGGGTAAATTTTTGTCCTAGAACGATGTCTAGGTTGTCTCTGGGAGTAACCTAAACGATGTCTAGGTTGTCTCTGGGAGTAACCTAAACGATGTCTAGGTTGTCCTGTTTTTCAACTTGAGAAAAAAAATTTATTTGTTGTATTTGTTTTTTTACTTTATTTTCATTAACTTTACTCGGTAAAGTTAATGAATTGTCTACTGTGTTTATTGTGTTTATTGTGTTTATTGTGTTTATTGTGTTTATTGTGTTTATTGTGTTTATTGTGTTTATTGTGTTTATTGTGTTTATTGTGTTTATTGTGTTAATATTATATTTTATATGTTTTTTAACATTATATGTTAAATGTGGAAGAACTTTTTTATTTAAAAATCGTTACCAATTTCGAAATCTTCTTTTTCTTTACCAACTCCAGATTTTGTATATTCTCCTACTCTCTTTTCAAAGAAGTTTGTTTTTGGTCTTAAAGAGATGTTTTCCATCCAATCAAATGGATTTTTCGTATTATATAATTTATCATAATCCAATTGTGATAAAAGTCTATCAGCAACAAATTCAATATATTGAGCCATCATCTCAGAATTCATACCAATCAATCTACATGGTAATGACTCAATAATGAATTCTTTTTCAATTTTAACCGCACCCCTAAAGATTTCATGAACAGTTGCTTGTGTTGGTTTCTTATTTTGTAATTTCTCCATTTCAACAGCAAAGTCAGTATGACATCCTTCATCTTTCGAAATTAATTCATTACTAAAACATAAACCAGGCATCAATCCTCTTTTTCTCAACCAAAAAATTGCGCAAAAACTTCCGGAAAAGAAAATACCTTCAACAACTGCAAAAGCAATCAATCTTACAGCATATGTCGTCTCCTTATCATCAATCCACCTCTTAGCCCATCTCGCCTTCTTTCCAACAGCTGGATAATTTTCGACCGCTTTAAATACTTTATCTTTCTCATCTGGATCTTTAATGTAAGTATCAATTAAAAGTGAATATGTTTCACCATGAATCGCCTCATTATAAATCTGATAAGCATAAAATGCCCTGGCCTCTGGAATATCTGTTGCAACCATAAAGTTAACAGCTAAATTTTCCATAACAACTCCATCACTTGCTGCAAAAAAACCGAGAACATACTTGATAAAATGCCTTTCGTCTTCTGTTAAAATATCTTCCCATTCTTTCAAATCTTGAGACAAATCTAACTCTTCAACAACCCAAAATGTACTTTGGGCTTTTTTAAACATATCCCATAATTTATGGTATTTGATGGGAAAAGTTACATATTTTTCAAATGTTGATTCACTAATACTATTTTCAGAACTCATTTTGTTATATTAAACTTAACATTTTTTTTTAAACTAGTTTTGAAAAAATCATTTTTTTCAAAATTACATAAAAAAATACTTTCAATAATACCAATGATGAATTATAATTATATTTTATTTTTCCTAGGTTTATTGACCATTATTTGGTCAATCGTTTTGTCACACAGTACAGAATGTGAATTATGTTTGGATTTAGTAGGTATAGTTCAAGCCCAAATGAAACTCTCAAATGCTTCAATTAATGTTATTGAAAAGGCTATGAATGCAACATGTCATATGATAATCATAAAACCGGAACGTCAAGAGTGTATTGAGATTGTGAATGAAATCTCTAATATCTCAAAATGGATTATTGATGGACTTTATCCAAAAGATATCTGTCAAAAACTTCATTTGTGTTCCAACACAACATTAATTTAAAAAACTGTTGTTATTAAAAGGCATGGATACTTTGTTCAAATCAAAAAGTATTAGTGAAAGTGATAAAGATCTTAAATGTTCTATGTGTGATAAATATATTAACACAGAATTAATTGATTCGGTATTTTATATTGATTTGGAGAAATTTGAATCGGAGAATGACAAACTTGGATATTTAGTTTGTGATCATTGTTGTGAAAAATTAATTAAAGGTTTTTATACTTACCAATTTGTTGATAGAGATTATGACCTTAGCATGTCACATTTTTGTAAATCCAGTTGTGACATTTGTTACAACACACTTTACGGAGAATGGTCAGAATGGGGAACCAAATATTATGGTTATATTTCAAACAACCACAACTATATTCTCTGTGAAAGCTGCTCAACACAAGTCAAAGAATAACATCAATCAACAAATTCCAATTTCTGATAAACATATTATCAGAAATTAATTAAACACAATATATATTTACTCCTTCTTTCCACGACCATACAAGAATCTTTCCATTCCTCTAACAGTCCTTGGATCAGAAAGCGTTGTTCCAACTTTCCTAATCAAAATACATCCACCCAAAATCAAAACAGCAGATCCAACAGCCCACCAACTCAAACTATTCTTCTCAGCCATATGTTGCCTAAAACCAACAGTGTCATTACTTTTATAAAAACGATGTCTTTTTAAGTTTGTTGAAATCTTTCAGGATAAATCTCCATCTCATAATCAATCCAATTTTTTTACTCATTTTTCGATTACAATCTCCACAAATTGGTCGCAAATTATCAACATCTGTTAATCCACCATAATAGAATGATTTAATATGTCCCACATAAAAATTAAATTTACATTTGTTAACATTTTTATCAATAAAAGATGTAATATTATTTACTCTACAAAAAGGACATAACAATTGTTTGTTAAAACATTTGTCTTCATAAACCCTAAAATATTCGATCATATAAATACATCTTTTCATTTTTTTAGTTATTGGTTCCCTTTCCAATTCTAACCATGCAAATTTATATTTGTTAATAATTTCTTCCTTAACAGCTCTTAATAATTCAGATAAAAATAATTTATGTTCATTGAAATTATTTTTATTAAATAAAGTTTTTAATAATTGAATTATATTAGGCCCATTTCTTTCAAACCTTTTAATATTGAAAGATACCGGAATTTTCATAATACAATAAACTACACACTCAGGAAACAATAAAATATTATTAAAAAAAAACTCTGGATCTGTCTTAAAATTAAAATCACGTATTGAATTTATTTTACGGGTATAAATAAGATATAATATAGTGAATAAAACAATTTCATATATTGATATCATGTTTTGCTAAATTTCTTAAAATATATAAAATATATAAAATTAGATTTTTATATTTTCATTTTTTTTTCTCAAAATCTCATCTCTACCTGAATCCCTCCACGTTTATAACCATTTTTCCCATAAAAAGATAAATAATCCTCTGAACAATTCAATATAATCTTATAACAATTATTTTGTATGGCAAATTGTTTAGCATATCCCAATAATAACCCAGCTAACCCTTTTCCCCTATGTTGTGAATCAACAACGACATCTTCAATATGACAAACACTCTCCATACCCCTTATAAACTTGGGTTCAACTAAACATGTAAGTGTTGCACTAATCACACCATTGTCTTCAATAACAAAAATTTTATGAAATTTATTTTGATTTATTATTTCAATTTGCTCAATAAACTCTTCTTCTGTGTGATTGTCACTAACTTTCGTCAACTGAGCCAATAAATCAAAATAACCTTTATAATAATCTTCTTTTTCCAATTCACGAATCATTTATTCTAACAGAGAAAGTAATTTATCAATTTTTCCTACTATAATCCCATATCATCAACCATTGAGCAACAGCTACACAAACAATCAAAACAACTGCTGATATTGTCCACCCTAACGCATCATTCCTATCAACTATACTATACATAACTTCCAATGAATTATTCCTATTATAATAACCACCAAAAGACCCATTAATTTCTGGAAACTTATCCAAAAATTTATCTAAACAATCCATATCATTCATTTCACAACTTTCACCAAACATCGAACTCACCAGCTCAAAATTACTATCAAAATATGATACTAAAACAATTGGTTCATAACATTCACCACAAATAGTAGAACAAATTTCTCCATTAAAAACACATTCTCCTTCCATATTTGTACCCTTCAATTCTAAACAATTTTCACCTTCTATATCAATAACTTTGGTACATCCTCCAATAAAACAACAATCCAATGAGCCTTCATCTTTAGCATCAACAATCATATCTGTAAATACCCAATTACTCTCCCTAATAATTTCATCCCACATTGCTAAATAAAATGCCAAAACAAACCATCCAAACAAAACTATCATAACAGCATTTGTCCATATAATATTACACTTCAAGTTAATAATCGATCTAAAACTTTTATCCTTTAATACCCTGAAAACATAAACTAATGGAACTGTAATTAAAACACTAAATACAATAATTAAAGCCAATGTAACTAACCACAAAAAAACACCCTCCTCATCAACCTCTTCTATCCCATTATCGCAAATATATCTACTTTCATTAAAACCATAATTATGACATATCATTGGATTATCAATACTTACAGAAGTATTCATCCCCATAACACCTTTAAACCCTTCATTTTCTGTACAAACCATTTTGGAATATGTAGAATTAATAACAGATATATAATCAATATCTGAACAATTTGAAGAAAAATAATCAACAAATCCACCAAAAGAATAATTCTCATTCCCGCACATAGTCTGATTACCCTCAAAAATATAATGAAAAAACAAACTATTATTCAAACTACTCATATCAACATAACTACCACTTTTATCCAACAAAACATAAATATTTGTCCCACAATTCCCTCCATTAAACATACCATTTACTTTATCCAAAGCCGAATCAACATCAGAATTACTTATCTGAGACACTGAAATCCCATTAACATAACTTCTCAAATAACCCAAATTATCAGTTGTTCCCTGTACAAGTGACGCATTTTCATACAACCTAGCAAAAGAAGAATAATCAACAATTGTCACATAATCATTGATCGACAAAGAATACAAAAATTCATCTACAACCTTCTTCATTCTCATTAGTACCAGTTCACCATCATCTGAATAAGAAGTATCCATCAATATAACAATATTTTTTCTACCAGTTACAGCAGAAACATACCATGGTTGAATCTCATAATTATAACAATCCGTTAAATTAATTGGATCAAAATAAGGATAAACAGCATACAATCTATCATTACTAGCAAAATATTGCCAAACAATTTCATCCAAATTTGATTTCCAATTATTTATCTGAGTACTAATAACACACATATCCTCATTGGACTCATCTCTTGATCTAAATAATATTCTATTTTCATCAATATCATTAATCAAATTTGTACCATTATGGATACAATTTCCATTATAATTATCAAAAGCTTCTTCAAGACTTGAAACAGAATTTGTCAAAATATTTGTGATTGATTTGGTACCAACAATCAGCGAAAATAATATTGTAATTATAAATTTCATCTTATAAAAAAAAGTTATGAAATCTTTAAATTAACTTGAGAGATTACTACTTTTTATGACAAATGAAACTTTTGTCTTTTTTATTTTCTTTGATGGTAATGTCGGTAGATGGTTTTCGTGTAGTTACATGGTACAATGGTGATTTAGATGGTGTTAGTCAGATTCCATTTGATAAATATACTCATATTGTTGTAGGTTCAGCTAAAAGTTTTGATAATGGAACTGTTACATGTGATGGATCAGATAAATTAACACAAGCAGTTGTGAAGGCTTCAAAGGGAACAAATACAACAATTCAATGGAGATATGCTGGTCCTGATATTTCGAAGACATTATGGAATGAATCGAATCATTATCTTGTTGATAATTATTTTAAAAGCATTGGAAAAGCCCTTAATGATTGTTCTGTTGATGGTGTGGAAATTGATTTTGAATGGGGTGGAACAAAGTGGGATTTAGGTTTTGTTCCCCCAGAGGCAGCAACAACATATACTAATTTTTTAGCTAATTTGAAGAAAGTTGTTGGTAATGATAAGATTGTTTCCGCTGATATTGGAGTTTGGGGAATACCTCAAGGGTATATAATTGGATTTCTTCCATGGGTAAATGTGACAATGTTGAATAATGGTGTATTTGACTTTGTTAATACAATGTCATATCATTGGAATAAAGATAGTAGTATATGGCAATGGGAACTTGATCATTTTATGGCTGGACATGTATGGGAAATGGATTTGAGTAGAGTAAATCTAGGATTACCTTATTATAGCATGAATTATAGTGGATTTAAAATAGCTGGTGAACCTACATGGGGAAGTTTATCAAAAACTTGTCCAAATATTAATCCATTAATAAATGAGTGTGATGGGATATTATTTACGGGGAAAAAAAAGAATTATGATATTGGTCGTTATGCTGTTGAAAAAGGGTTTGGTGGAGTTTTTCCATGGACACTTAATTATGATTCATTTGAAAATAATAACACATTAATTGATTGGTTGGATTGTGGGATTAAATCTGTTATATAGTTGTGTGACTAATTTCATCAACACCATTTACTTTTTGCAAGTAAGTTGAATAAAGAAACAATATTTATTATATTTAATGTTTGTTTATGTGTATATTTTTTAACGTGTATCTTATTGAAACTTTGTTGAATTCTTTTTCTATATTTTTTTGAGAAATCAATAAAAACATTATTATAATTCTTATTGTCACTATTGTTATTTATAGCCATTACATGTTTATGAATAAAATTATATATATTGTTGTAAATAAAATTCATAGATGAAGCATTATTATGTTTCTTTCTCAATAAAAGAGATAAACAACTTAAATCTTTAGAAGTAACGTGTTGTCTCCTTGATAATGTACAATCAATGGTATTTTGTACATTATCCACCAATATGACCAACTATTCTCCATTTCCATTTATTATCTTTTGAATAATAAACGTAACCAGCGACTGCTCCATTTTTGAGGATGCGTTTATTTTTAACTTTCATTTATAACTTGTAATAGAAAAATATGTGCAATATAGTATAAAAATAATGACCAATTTTCTAAACAATAATTGTTCACCACATGATAAAGATTTGGGTTGTGAAACAACAAGAATAATAAAATCATTCGCAGTGATTGCAATCATTTTATTAATAATCTGTTTAGTTAACAAATTCCTTTAGATACAATGTTTCCAATAAACTTTTGGGACTATAGCCTATTTAATTTCTCTTTTAACTGGGAAACTAAACTTGTCATACTTCCACCTTTTCTTGTTTTTCCATGTAATCTTTCCCTCTTCATCTTAAACATCTTATCCAAAATAAGCAAAACACCTGTTGAAACAAATGTTGTTACACCAAGTGGAGCTACCAACTCAATAAGTGGATGAACAATACCTGATCCACCCCTTGTCGATTTTTTACCCTTCTTTTTTGATCTACTTCTTCTAACAGCTTCATTCAAAATTAATAAAACAATTGATGTTCCAAATTGATCAACACCAAGTGGTGCCAATATTTTAGAAACCTCTGTTAACAACGCACCACCCTTCTGTATTTTTTTCTTCTTATTCTTAACAAAATAATGAATCAATAAAATAGAAGCTAATGCCAATAAACTATTCTTACCCATTGGAACAAACATTTTATAATAATCAGTCAAATTACCACCCATCTGTTTCTTTGTTGTTTTTCTAGAAGAAACAAGATGATTAGTGAATAACAAAACAACTAATGCAATAAGAGAATTCTTACCCATTGGAAAAATAATTTTAGCCAAACTTTGAGCGGCTTCCCCTAATAAAACACCACCCTTTTGAATTTTGATGTTGCAATGTCCATTACACTCACCATAAACATCTTTAATATTACGACTTTTGAAACGTTTTCTACCAGCTACAAGTGAACTAATCATACCACCACCAACTTTTCGTGGCAAAATCTCACCAGGAAATACAGGTCTACAATTATCAGTATATCTCATAAATCCAGGTTGTCCACCAATAGGATCACCAGGCATAAGTGAATAACCATCACCACCACTTTGAACAGTACCAGATGGAGCGCAATCACCATAATCAAAACCTTCCGTACCAATAACCTCACTATTTAAATACTTATCTCCAAAATTACACAACTGACCACCCTTCATCTGACCAACAGCAGGTTGATTGTATCTCTGACTCCAAGCCATTTGTGAGGGAGATGGACAATCATTTGGCGAACAAGCAACATTAACAGATAATGGTTTCCCAGCATACAAACAATTTCCTCCTAATTGAGAAACTGATCTCTTCTTGCTTTTATTGCTTTTATTGCTTTTATTGCTTTTATTGCTTTTATTGCTTTTATTGTTTTTCTTACTACCTCCAACTTTTGGACAAATATATTCATTAGAAATATGTGGATAACTATCACATGTTGATGTCATTTTCTATAATATTGTAAACATTTTTTATGACTAATTATTTTCATAAAATAATTCAAAATGATTTACCAAATTAATGTCATCAATATCCTCATTTGTTTTCTCAAACGGGACCCATTTTTTAAATTTCTTATGATAATTACATTTCATTCTAATATTCATATCTTCATCAACATCAGACAAATCACTCTCAGAAGAATAATCAGAATCATCTCCACTAACAGTTTTGTTCTTCAAAATCTTCCTCAAAAACTTACTCTTCTTCATATTTGGAACACCCGCATAAGAATGCTTCTCAATCTGATTATTTGATCCTTTACAATATAACTCATAAATATCCGGAAAATTAGTATTCCTCAACTGCAATACCACATATGTTCTATCAACATCACTTCCTAAACTTTTCGTACTTTTATTCTGTTTGTTAACATGTACACTCTTTGTCGGCTTAATATTAATCTTTGTTTTCTGATTATTATTCATAATCTTATTGTCTGAACGACATTCCGGAAAAATGTAAAGAAAATTGTCACTAAAGTTATTCAAATTCTTAAATAAAATTCCACTACATTTATAATCTCTTTCCGGAATATAATCATCACAAACACTTTTCAAAAATTTGTACTCGAAATATTTCTTCAAACCAACCTCACAAATACTCAATTTACTATCATTTTGAAACATATTATTAAACAAATTCTCTAATATTTCTCTCCTCTCTTTGAAAGGTTTTGTGATAATATTAATACCTTTATAATAAGCAATATCTGTAATCATATACTTCCACTTTCCATTTGTTGTTCTAACCAATTCTCCATCAAATAAAGTCCCCGAGAATAGGTCTGGATGGAAACGAAATTGTGATAAAATCATAACTTCATTTTTCTTATTCACAAAAACACAATACTGTTTATTACCCATTTTAGTCAAAAACAATACATGTTTTTTACCAAACGTATTCAGAGTAAACAAAAATTTATTCGGCTTTATACTATTAATATTTCTTTTATTCAAAAAGTTATAATACTTTCCTGTAAGATGAAATGTACCAATATCATTAATGTTATTTTTAATAATATTGATAGTACTGGAAGATGTAATTTTCAACGCGTTTTTATTACCAAATGTAACTCTCTTCATACTTTTAATAGTACTTAAAATTTTAAGTTATTTTTTCAAACCTATTTTTTTTCATTTTTTTAAATTCTCATAAAGAGAGTGCCTCTCTCTTTTGAACTCTACGCTCCAGCTTCGCTGGGTCAAATTGGTTATAAATCTGTTATAAATTGGTTATAAATCTGTTATAAATTTGTCACAAATCTATTGTAAATTGGTTATAAAAATTAGAAAATTTTATAACCAATTTGACCCAGCGAAGAGTTCAAAAGAGAGAGGCACTCTCTCTTTATAGGTTTTTATTGATCAACCATACTTTATTATCCTTATTATTATATGAATAAATTCTTAATAAAATCTCAATCTCATTACATATATAAAGTCTTGTTTTCTTGATCTTTACTTCTTTTAGTTTAAGTTTTTCTCTAACATCTGTTAAAATAACGGTGTCAATAGTTTTACAAACTTGTCCACTAAGTTCGGACCTCTTGGATTTCTTATCTTTCTGGGTTTTCGCAAACTTGTACTTATCAAAATCAATTAACTGAAAAACAATTGTATTCTTCTTATTCTTTGATAAAATACCCATAATATTATTCTTTTCTTTAGTCTTATCACTATCTTCAATTGTTTTCTTAACAGTTTTTCTATAATTTTCAACTTGCCTTATGATATATGTTTTACAACTTTCCCATCTATCCTTTTTAATATTAAAATGGTAATATTCGTCATTTAATCTAAAACCATAAATCTCATTCTTCTTCAAACTCTTCTCATTAATATCACGTCCATTTTTAATCAAAATATCATCCAAATAAGCAACAATAATCTTCACAATATCATTATTTTTAACCAAAAACTTGTTTGTTTTATCATCTTTTATAAAATACTCCAAAATATATTTAACAAATTCAATATACAACTTGACATCAAACTTATCAAGAAAAGTTCCTACAACAGCTTTATTATAAGAAATATTACTTTTACTTGTATCCATTTTTTTGATATAATTATAATTCTCAAAACTTGTAATAATTTTGATTAAATGTTCATTAAGTACTGTTGTATTTTTTACCATATTATTCTTATTCTTTTTTGTTCCATTATTATGATTGCTTGCTTGATTGTTTGTTATACTTAATTTGAAATCAATCAATTTCATCTTCTTTGGTTTCTTCTTAATAGGTTTCTCTCTATACAAAACAGGTAGTTTCAATCCAGTGAGTTCACAAGGTTCAAAGATATAATAATCTCCAGAATAAATTAATTTACCTTTTCTATGAAATCTATCATAAAGTGATTCATTATTATCAATAAGTTCCTCCAAAGCTTTATAAATAAATCTCTCTTCCATATCTGGATATTCTTTCATAATATAATCTTTGATTTGAGAAATCTCGAAAACGATATCAATCTTAAAAAGCTTATTAATTCTCTTTTTAATTTTATCAATATCCGTTCTATCAAAAATCAAATCATACGTATCTGTATCAATCTTAATCTTACCTTTTGGTTCCCAAACACAATCAAAATTACAATTCTTTTGGTAATCACACTCAACAGAATACGGTTTATCATCTTTACTAACCTCAATAACTTGGCCCCTTGAAGTAACTTGTTTAACCTTCTTCTTATCAGAATAAATATTTCTCTTTTTATAAGGAACACAATCAATAGCACCTCTCTTTAAAATATTACGAGCCTCCTTTATCTTGTAATCTTTATTCTCCGCAATTCTATATCTCCTCTCATCAGAAGTTTCAGTCTCCCTCGTCTTCTTATCTTTTGCATCTCTATTTGATGTAACCATCTTGAAAATCTCTACATTTCTCTCTTTTGGTTTCAAGAAAACATGTGAACAGAAACGAATAGCACGCCCAATCTTCTGCTCATGTGCAGAATTATTATGCCATGGATCCAATAAATACATTTGCCTAATATTTGAGAAATCTAAACCCTCCTTAATAACATCTGTACCTAAAAATACCTTAATTTGTTCACCATATTTATTATCTTGAGATGAGAATTTCCTTGTAGCTTGTGTTGTATCAATACGGAAATCATTATCAGATTTACCAGTAACAATAACATATTTTGCATTCTTAAAAGTGTGATAATCCTTATTCTTTTTATTTGTATGTTGATCTTTCATAAAAACTTCACCACATTTATAACAAATATTCTCTCTCTTTTTATAAGGACGACAATTTAATAATTGTTGTTCACCTTCAATTGTATATCTCTGGAAACCATTTTGTTCCAACATAAGAGCAAAAGGAAGAACACCAGCTGAAATGTAAAGTGAACTAATAAGAACAGTTCCTTGTGAATTCTTAATAAAATCAAAAGCCTTCTTAAACTTACAACTGTAATTTTCTAAAACAGATAAATCAAGAAAAGGTTTCTCCTGTTTAGTTCCCAAATTAACAATAGCATGTTGTCTATATTTGTATTGTGTAAACTTTTTACCCAATTGAGTTTGTATAACTTTCTCAAAAGCACCTGAACCATTATCATCAAAACCCCCAGCTCCAAATGTTCCACCACCTGTATCTGTTGGAAAAACAATATTTCCAATCTGTACAATAGATGGACCCAAAACATTTGTTATACTCTTCCCCACAGTGTTATTTTTCTTTTCTTGAGAATTATTTTTATTCTTTTCTTGGGAATCGTTTTTATTGTTTTTATTGCTTTTATTGTTTTTATTGTTTTTATTGCTTTCTTTTTTATTATTGTTTTGTTCTTTTTCTAATTTCTTTTTCTCTTTTTCTTTTTTGTCTTGGATCTTTTCTAATCTTTTATTCAAATGTTCATGATAAACTTCATATTGTAATCCACGCAAATCACACAAAATAAGTTTCTCGTATTTCATTCTCTCATCATCTGGAATCTCATTACCCATAATATCATATTTGAGTTCAGGAGTTACAGCTTCTTTTGGAATAATTCTCAAAGGGAATGTACTTGGATTTTCACCACGTAAATATGAAACATAACCTTTAGAAATAGTAAGTAATCTCTCTTTACCTTCTGCAACAAAGTTTCCTTGCCTATCAAAAATATCCAACTCCTTAATCTTATTTCTATTATCATTCACCAATAATAAGTTGAGAATATCAACAATCTCCTTTGGCTTATCATACATTGGAGTAGCACTCATCAAAACTAATTTCAAGTTGACAGTGTTCTCAATAATAATTTCTAACATTTTGAAAATCTTTTTAAATTTTAAATTACTACTCCCTTTTCTTATGTTGTGTACCTCATCAACAATAATAACTCTATTGGAATAAATCTGATGAATCTTCTTTTTCTGATCATCAGTTAAATTATTGAGATTATCCTCATCAATACCTATGTTTTTCATTAAAACATTTGCGAATTTTTGATAAGCATAAAACTGATAACTTTCACTAATAATTTTATCAATCTTCAATAACTTTTGCTCTTGGGTCAAATATTTGAATTCATCACCTAACTCATATGTTAATCCAGTACATTGGACAATATCATCTTTCTTCTGTTTTACTCTCTCTTGTGCTGGATTATATAACTCTTTCTTAAAATTCTTTTTAATAGCATCACTTGAAATAACAATAATCTTATTATTATAACTTTTCATTGTATCCTTGAATCCTTCTGCAATAGAAATAGCTGTACAAGTTTTACCAACACCAGTACTATGATAAATCAAAACACCATTATACGGTGTGTTAGGAGATATAAAATTCTTTAGAAACTCTTGGTGAGCCATGAGTTTGAACTCTCTAGTTTTACTTGTTTTTGGACAAATATCCTCCATCTTTCTCTTTTCAGTAGCATATTGATACTTGTAAAATTCCTTTTTACTATATAATTTCTTGTAAAAATCTGGATCTTCTATCTCTGGATGAAACTTAAACTTACTCTTACTTTTATTCTTAAAATTTGATGGATCAACCTCATAACTCACACCTTCTTCATTATTATTATTTGTTTCAATATTAGATTCAGGTTCTTCATTGGATTCTGGATCATACTCTTCCTCATTAGACTCAATATTAGAATTGTCATTAATCTCATCTATTTCGATATTTGATTCAACATTAGAGTTGCTCATTAATCTATAATAGATAATTATAGATTAAATTATTTATAGATTAAATAATTTTAGATTAAATTATTTATTAAAATTTCTAGAATATGTATATGTTAAACGGTCCATAAATTCATCTCTTTGTGTTGTTAACCTTTGATAAGCTTCCTCGCTATTCATCTCGATTTTTTCTTTCTCTGAATCATTCAACTCCCTTTTACTTTTTTCTGAATGTGCTAATTTATAATCACTCATTTCAAGTGAATCCGTTTTCTGTGAATAATCATCCAAATCAACCAAATCAAATCTCTCATACGTTCCATAACTTTCAGGAACAGCAGTCGGTTCATCATAAATAATAATTTCTTCACTAAATTTTGTTTTCAAATCTTTCTTTGTATTAATATCTCTATATTTTTCAAGAATATCAAACTGTTTTTGTGTATCCGTATTATTTACCAAAGTTGTTGTTATATTTCTTAGCGTTTTTTCTTCATCTTCCTCCATAAATTCTCCATAACCATTACCAAAAATATTTGTAGCATTTGTATAACTTAAACTTCCATTTTTATTTTCATCAAATTGCTTGTTGAATTCTCTTAAAAACTCTGCTTCTTCTGATCTTTCCCAAATATCATAAAAAGGTGGAACATCAATTTTATTTATTTCGAAAAAATTCTTAAAATCATCTTCAATACTCTCCAATGTATCCTTTTCATCAGAAAACTCAATTTGTTTTTTTACATACATATAAGCTTTATGAACAACATCCATATTATCTTTAGCACCACCCTTATCCGGATGACAAACAAGTGATAATTTGTAATAGGCTTTTCTAACATCTCTAGATGTTGAATCAATAGTTACTCCTAATAATTCAAATGGATTTATTAACCCCTCACTCATATAATTTAAATAATTTATTATTTGCGTTTATTTTCCGAAGTTAGTAATAAAAATATATATTTAATATATAAAACAATGGATAAACTTCTTGAAGCAGTTGGACTTAAAAAACAAAAACAAACAAATAAAAATAATAACAAGAACAAGAATAACAAAGTAAATGTTAGTAAAAATAATAGAAACACTACCAATACCAGAAATAATACAAATAATAACCAATCAAACAATACAAATAATACAAATAATACAAATAATACAAATAATACAAATAATACAAATAATACAAATAATACAAATAATACAAATAATACAAATAATACAAATTCCCGAGCAAATCATAGAAATAATAATAAAACAAACACAACTAGAAATAATAGAAATAATAAAATGAATAACATGTTAGGTGGAAGACGCGTTAATGTCAAAGGTGTTGGAATGAGACTTGTTAGAAAAACTAAAACTGGGAAGAAATATGTTTTAGCTAATGGACATAAAAAGTATTTGTAAATAAATACATGTTTGAAGGTACTTGTTGTGAATGTGGATGTATGTTTGGTAATGGAGGTGAATGGAGACCTAATATAAAATGTAAATCTTGTGATTTTTATGTTTGTCATTATTGTTGGGTTTCTGAAGATGGATATAAACCTGTAGACACTTATTGGGATAATTGTTTATTTAATGATATATATGATAGAATAGAGGAAAGACACTATGAATATTATTCATTATTGACAAAGGATGAAGAGAAAATGTCTGAAAAAGATTTTGAAGAAAATATTAAAGGTTATTGTGTAAAATGTTATAACATCAAAGAATTAGAAGAAGAAAATAAAAAGTTAAAGATTTTATTAATTCAACAAAAATGTAACAATTATATATTAAAATCTATTTACAATTTTCTTTAAGAAAAACAGGGAAAATGATTTTTTTCATTTCGGGGAAATATATAAAGTGTAGTTAATACATCTTATATATGTTGCTTTTTGAAATTCGTGATACCAAGAAGATTGATATCTTTACAACTATTTTTTCTAATATGAAAGAGTTCACTGAAACGATGAATATTTCAATGGATTCTGAAAAAATGATTATTCAAGGAATGGATAAATCACATGTACTTCTCCATGATCTTGAATTCGCAAAAGAGTGGTTCGATGAATATGGAGTAGATGGTGATACATTAGATTTTGGATTAAATTCAGAAACTGTAAATAAAATTTTAAATTTTCGTGCAAAAGATCAATTGATCCGTGTGTTGTGTAAAAGTGTAGATTCTGAAAACATTAATTTCGAATTCTTAAACACAGATGATAACAGCAAAGAGTTTAATAAATATCTAGAAACTGGTAAAATCGTTATTGAATTTGATCTAATGAATATTCCACCAGTTGATTACAATAGTACAATTACTATTGGTATCAAAAGATTCAAAGCTCTTATGAACGATTTAGCCAAAATGGGTAAAAAGATTTCATTCAAATGTATCGAAGATAAATGCTCAATTTCTACAACATCTGTAAATATTGATATCGAGAAAAAGAATGTAATTGATTATAAACTGGATGGCGCACCAATTGATCTCAGCTTTTCACTTGAACTACTTCAAACAATTTGTAAAGTTGAAAAACTTTGTAATGAAGTTCAAGTCAAACTCAGTGAAGTAGCCCCAATTCTTGTTCAATACAATATTGGAGATGAAGATGATGAAACAAGAGAACAACTTAAAATTCATTTCCATTTGGCACCTTTTGAAGAGGACGACGAGGAGAACGAATAGTTCGAATCGGTGATATACACAAGAGGAGAACGAATAGTTCGAGTAATTATTCTATTTCGAGTTCGGCGGTGTCAATATATTTTGTTTTGTAATTAATTGCCCTATTTTTCGCATCGGTTTCCCCATATTTTCTAATACTAAACTTCTTTAAAATATCTTCGCCTTTATAGTTTTTAGCATTAATTTGCCAATATTCATAGCCTCCTGTTCTAACTTTATAGATTCCAGAGACACCTGATAATGGGTTCTCTTTCCTTCTATTTCCACTGTTACTTTGTATCCAATGTAACATCTCTTCTGTAATAATATGTACATTATCCTCTGTAAAATCCATCTTATCCTCATTCGTTTGATAAATATATTTATTCCCATATACTAATTCAGGAAAAGTGATATATTTCTTTCTACCAATATCATCCCACATACATGTAGATGGATGTTCTATCCTGTTTTGTATTCTCCATTTATATTTATCAACAAAATCCAAATGTTTTGGTTCAACTTTCATATATTCTTCATCCTTACCCAAATGAACAAGTAAACATCCATCACCTTTCATATATTTATTTACCACAGTATCATGTTCAATATTCCATTTCCTTTTACATTTGACCGCATCTAAATACGCATCTTCTTTATTTGAATAATCATTATAAAAAAACTCCTTCATAAAATTATATTTTTTATTCTTCACTTGAAATACACATTTCTTTCCTCTTTTAATAATTTTACCAATATATTTCTTGATATTATCTGGATAATAAAAGTTAAAATCCATATAAACTTTTTAAGAAAAAAATTTCATAAAGTATCCTCATCAACTAAAAAAAACCTAATATATATTTTCTCTCACTATAAATAAAAGTTGGTGTAAAAAATCAAAAATCAACAATTTTTAATAATATTATTAAAAATGCTTTTAATATATTTTTCAATAATGACCCTTTCTCTATTTTTACCGAATTGATCAAGTTTACCTGTATATCTATCTTCTAATAATTTGTATTTATTTGCATCTATTTTTTTGGAACATGATGTTCTTCCAAGTAACATCATATAATTTTTTTGATAAGGTTTCCAAATAGAATTATCTCGCAGAGAAAAAGATGAAAACATTTCTATATCAGCTTTTATAAACTCACAATAATGACCAACAATAGCATTATGTGCAATCTCATCTATTTTGAAATGCTCCTCACATTTATTAAAATAAAGTGACGAACAACCATATACACCTTCAATCAAATAATCATCTTTAGAACAGCGTTCATATGTATAAATGTAAAGATACACTTTATTCAATTTCTTGTGATAATTCATTAATAAAAAAATGGGCATTGTGAATAAAAAATCATCATAATATTTTCTTAATGCAATGATACTATTCTTCTCTATATGAATATATTTGTTTTTCAATTTAGCCATCAGTCCCTCACCTTTATAGTATTCATCTCTATTCGGATTTCTCAATAATCCTCTGAATCCACAATTATAGAAAAAATCTCCATCACATCTATTTTTTCCAACCAAAACAGGGATATTCATTTGTTTCCCCTCTCGGAACACAAAATATGGTTCATCAATTATAGTATTACAATCAATAATTGGTCCAAATAAAGATTGACATTGTATTTGTTGATTTTTTATAACAAATTTCTTATATTTCTCATTAATTTCCCTATCACTCATTTTCCTCATTCTTAATATCTGATTTTTACCTTGACCCACTAATTTATCTCCAATTAAAACATTAATATCAGATTTGCGACGAATATTATAAACCAAACTAAAAGAATTAATAATGGCCTTCTGAAATAAACCTTCGTTCTCTTTATTAGACATCAAATAAATAATAATATTTGCGCCACTTCCATCACCCATTAAAGTAATATTATTGGGATCACCACCATAAGATATTATATTCTTTTTTATCCAGTTTATTGCACAAATTATATCCATTATTCCATAATTTCCTGATGTTTTGTATTTTGATTCTTTATCCAACTCTTTGTGATAATAAAATCCAAAAATACCTAATCTATAATTAATAGTTACCATTAAGATATCTTCATCTACTACATCTTTGTTTAAAAATTTATCATCATTGTTATTAAAATTAAACATTGTGTCTGTTAAATAAATAAGAACAGGTAATTTATTTCTTTCACATGTTGATGTTAGAATATTGAGATATAAACAATCTTCACTTTCCGAATTCTTACTAAAATAACTTGTTAATGTACTCAAATTAAAATTATTAAACATATCATTAATATGGCTTCTCATTATCCTTTTCATATCTCTTACCTCAAAAGGTCGATTGCGATAATATGTAGCATCATAAATCTCCTCCGAATAATTTGATCTCCACAATATTGGAGGCTTCCATCTCAAAGAATATAAAGGAGGATGAGCATAAGGTATCCCCTTAAATAATAAAAAAGTTTTTTTAGTTCCAACCATATCACCTTTAACCTTTCCTAAATTCGTATTTATAATTACATGTTTGGTGAAATGTAACATATAAAATATAATGTATATTTTTCTTATATCAAATATTTATATCGAATACAAAAAAAAAAAAATCTATGGTAAAATAATGAAAAATAT
>JGI10211J34971_10000596_pt1 | contig 29711 bp, 30 predicted proteins | sample Etolagsediment_FD_34971 | JGI IMG/M metagenome (IMG submission 34971)
CAACACTCCAGAACGCTCCCCCTGCCGCCCATGACAACCCAAACCTTACGGACAGTGGCACCAATGGACTGTTCCTCGACTACCTGAGCGATGTGTATCTCAAATTTCTTGAGGTTCTGGATCTACATATCTTAAAACCCATGGAACCGAATCAGGCTAAGCTTAAAAGCACTGGATACCCTCAGGGCCTCCCAAGCTGGGAAGTACAGGGAGGAATGGAGGCCTTAAAACAGGGCTCATTCTGGAGAGAGTATGACATGGTGCTTCTCGGGTTTCTCGACTTTTATCGAGCATTATTTTCTCTTGTCGCCTCCAACACAACCACCATTCCAGGGGATGCCCGTTACCCGGACCAGATCGAGAACATACTGTTGTTCAGCAACAAGTTCCACAGTGCCGCGAGAATGCTACGCCTCCAAGTCCTCGAAGACCCACTGTTTGCTAATGAAATCCGCTGGCGCCCTGCATACAAACAACTTCTTTACCGCGATGATGCTGGACGGCTGATTGTAACCATCAGTCAAAACTCTGTTGGAAACGCCATAACAGAATTACTGGGAATTGTCGTGAAACGCACCGATGACAGGGTGGCATACGAAAAAACTGAAAAAAATCTTATCGACCAGCTTCTTCAAGTCAGAAGTCGTCTCATACGATACAACCTTGGATCCCCTATTGCCGCGCCCTATTGGCGCAATGGCTCCTTTTCCCCACAGTAGCACCCAGGGTCTCTAAAGAAATACACGGTACCCCTTTTATAATCCTTGGCAAAACTTCGGTATTCAGGATATGCTCTGCAGCTTCATTTCCGTAGACTTTTTATTTTACAGAGCATCGCCATGGCCCAAACAACAGTCCTTCCAGGTGTTCATATCCGCCTGATCCTCACCACGGTCTTCTGGGGAGGAACCTTTGTAGCCGGGCGTCTGCTTGCCGAGGAACTTCACCCCCTGATAGCATCTTCACTTCGCTTCATTTCCGCCTCTGCAATGCTTTTAACCGTCATCCTCATACGGCACAGAACCCTTCCTCTGCTTTCATTCAAGCAGTGGGGTGCCATGGCTTTACTGGGGTTAACAGGTGTATTTTCCTACAACATTTTCTTTTTTACCGGCCTGCAGACTGTAGAAGCGGGGCGAGCCTCCATGATAATTGCAGTCACTCCCGTTATTACCACCTTGCTGGCCATATTCTTCTTTAGAGAACGCTGTAATTTCGTGCGTTCCATCGGCATGGTACTGTCCGTCTGCGGTGCTCTGACAGTTATCACAAGAGGTCATCTTTTCACTATTTTCAATGGTGATATCGGCGGCGGAATGGGGGAAGTTTACATGGTGGGTTGTGTGCTCAGCTGGGCCGCTTATACCCTCATCGGAAAACGACTACTTCAGGATATTAAGCCACTCATTGCTGTTGCATACTCTTGCACCATTGGGGCCATTTTGCTTCTTCTCACAGCTTTACTCAGTGGCCATTTAACTGAACTCGACAAACTGAGTCTGACCGGTGTTGGTTGTATTTTTTATTTCGCCTTTTTCGGAACAACTCTTGGATTTATCTGGTTTTACGACGGAGTGAAAAAACTAGGGGCAAGCAGGGCAGTAATGTATGTCAATCTTGTACCAGTGAGTGCTGTCCTTCTTGGCACACTGCTGCTTGGGGAGCACCTCGAGACATCACTCCTCATCGGTGGTGCCCTTGTGTTTTCAGGCCTCTACCTTATCAACCGCAGGCCCACGGAAGTCTAACATCACTGCTCAAAATCATTAAGAGTTCTTGAAGTTTACGATTTCTTTTAAGAAGCCCTATTCTTTAATCTTTTCCTCTTCACAATCGGGTTGTATATGCCCTATAGCCCTGTTTGAGGAGAGAAGAATCGCCAACCAGCGTGTATTTTCAGAACCTCCCAGCGCAATACGAACAGCCATGGTGAGCGGCACTGACAGTAGCATACCAACCGGTCCAAGCACCCATCCCCAAAACGCCAGGGAAAGGAAAACAACAAGCACTGAGAGTCCTACCCCCTTACCCATAACTCGTGGTTCTACAATAGAACCAATCACTAAATTCACGACAAGATACAGGCCACCGGTGATCAGTGCAGCACCGCCACCAAGCTGTACGAGCGCCAGAAGGAGTGCAGGAATCGCAGCAATAATAGAACCGATATTCGGAATAAAATTGAGGAGGAATGCAACCACCCCCCACATTATGGCGTAGTCAAGCCCCTGCATCGAAAGACCAAATCCTATAATTACTCCGGTTAGCAGGCTGGTCAGCGTTTTAATCCCCAGATAGCGATTCACCCCGGTCGCAATCTCGCCATATTTAACAAGAGCACTGGAATCCTGTCCCTGAATTGCTCGCATTTTACAGGGGAAACCTGCAGCCTCTGAGAGGATAAAGAAAAAGGTGAGGAAAATGACGAAGGTGTTGGTGAGCATCCCCCCAAGACCATTCAAGGTGTTGGCTGCCATTTTGAGCAATTTACCAGGATTAAAGGTATCTGTAAGAATGGTACGATCAAGAGTAACCCCCTGCGCTGTCAGCCATCTCCATAGGCCTGCAGTTCGTTCAAGCAATAGCTCCTGATACAACGGCACATTTTTTGAAAAATCTGTCATTGAGCTGCCAATTAGGGTAACCAGTGAGCCCCATATTCCAAAAATCACCATAACCATAAGGAACATGGCCACAACTTGCGGAACACCTTTATTCTGCATCCAAAACAATGGTGGAGCACAGATTATAGCGAGAAAAACAGCAAGCAAAAAGGGAACTACCAGTGGTGCCGCGACTTTCATCCCAGCAACCACAACAACAAAGGCCGCCATGTTAATAAGAGGACTGTTTCGAACAGAAAGTGGTGTCATAGAATAAAATAATGGTCAAAAAGGAGAAAATCGCGTATTTTTCTCTCAATATTTGTGAGTTAGGGTTAAACAATTGCGGACTGACACTGTCGTGACATCAACTCTGTTTTTCCTTCGGCATCCAACCTTCTTTTATACAGGTAGACCATGCACAAGACAAAACTTTTTTCACTTCTTTTTCTTGCCACTTTTTTATCTGGCTGCTTCTCAGAGACAGCCCAATACGAAGGAATCAGTTTTCCCAAAATGACTTCCAGCAAAGTCACCTTTCAGCAACAGGCCATCCCTGCCGATTGCACCGCATTCGCACATCTTCTAATGTATACAAAAATGCCATCGACAGGAAAAGAAATCAGCACCGCCATGCAGAGAGAGGCTGAAGAAAAGGGTGCTAATCTGATCCTTGTTGGAATGTCCAGAGAAGTTGAAGATGAGAAACTTGATGAGAACCATTTCAAATACTTCGGTCCCGAGTATGCTTACACCTTTAGTAAAACATGGTTAGGCTGGAAATTCGGATTCAATGAATGGAATAATGGTGGTGAGCTTATTGGCTTGGGCACCAAGGTCTGGGGAAATCCAGAAGTCAGCTTTGATAAAACCATACTGGTTCAGGCTGTTTTTCTTCGCTGCGAACAATAGGACTCATTTGACATAACACCTTGCATAGTGATATCAGGAGAGTTCCGGGCACTGCTTAACCCACAGGGCAAACTCATCAAAATTTGCTTGCAACTCTGGCATACGGTTGCGTAACTTCCCGATCTCTCCATTGCGAGCGAGGAGTTCAAACTCAAGCGCAAGATTTGATATTCTCCAGGCAAATACAGTAGCACTTGCCCCTTTCATGCCATGGCAGATTTCCCGACACTCCTCGCTATTTCCGGCCGTAATTGCATCCTGTAGAGCGCCAAACCATTTCGGCCCGCTCCGTTGATACAGATGAGCGAGTAGCTCTTTTACAATAACAACATTTCCGTTACAATTATTCTTCAGTCTCTCCAGATCAAGGATGACATCCGGCCGTTCATTTTCAGTAGCGGCATTCAGGTCCATAGGCTTTCCTTTGCAGTAGTTGAAATTTCTTGAAGGAACCTGGTGTTTCACAGCAAGCAAACAAAGGGTATATTATTACTGCTACAACCGCAACATCTTACCAGACGGCGCGCATCCCGTCCTGTTTCCGCAGAAGATCTATCCTTCGCTCAAGATCAATGCGCCATTCGGCATGGATTCTTGCAGCCGAAGGAGCGATAAGTTCCGGAAGTCCATACACCAACCTGTCAGATGCACGACTGGCTTCAATCACCGCCTCAATGGAGCGCGCTCCAAATTTATAGCGACTGAGGAGAAGACGCAGCAGAAGTCCTGAGGTTTTTCGTGCCGCTTTTTTCCAATGGGTATCCATCTGGTGGGCAATAATAAAGGCACGTTTTAACAAAATCCTCCGCAATTCCTCAAGATCACTGCTGCTGGCAGAATCACGAAGGAGTATATCGGGAATTTCGATACCGTCAATATCCAGGACCACTCGCAGGCGACTCATAAAATCCGGGATTTTCAAGGTCTTCATCATGGCCAGGGCCTCCCTGTCAGTGGGATCAAGAAGCTTCTCCATTCCACCCCAGCTCGCCTTGACTCCGCCTGCAAAAACAAAAATGGCACGTCCGATAAAACGTGGGATACCGTTCACATAGGTCACACCATCCTGCATTGAAGGGAGAAAATAACGAAGATAGCCAAATTCATGCCCATCATAGCGGCAATCAAATTCATCCCAGAAGACGATGGGCACCTTTCCTCTCGCCACTGCTGCACGCACCGGCTCAATAGCAGAATTTATCTCATCGGGAGAAGAAAACTGGGTGAGATTGAACTCAAAGAAATCAAATGGATCCCCTTCAAACCGTCGCGAAATCACCCTGGCTACTTCTTTTACCGCAAATGACTTCCCGGATCCCGGAGGGCCAAAAACCCCTAGACACAAAGGACGAAGAACATTGTCTTTTGAAACATAGGAGTCCATGACATTCTGGAGGGTGATTACAGGATCAATCTCAGCTGGATCTGTCGTTCGCAGGTGTCCCACTTGAAAAATTGGCAGATTGCCAAAACCATTTTTCCTGTTCACCTCTTCTTTCAGATCATGGAGAACAGAGATAATCTCATCCATATATCCATGGGAAGCACCAAAAGCGATATTATCCATGGATGGAGAGGGTTTTCGAAAATAAAAGAAACTCCTCAAGGCCCGTTTCTTCTCATCAGACCAGATCTGGGAAGCAACAAGATCGAGCACCACTTCAAAGTCAGCTGAGAGAGGCGGAAGTTCAAAAAAGGATGGATCCGGCCCTGAATCGACAAAAGAGCAGGCGTAACCGCCCGGAAAACTTTTAGCAAAATCAAGATTGGGAAACTCAAGCGTTTCCTTAAAATAATAACCATGACTGTAGAGAAGATCCCAGTTATTGAGAACACGCTTCGAGAAATCATAAAAATAATTCCTGCTGAAATTAAACTCTCCAAAACGCAGAGAATCCATGGCCAGCATTGCAGGGAGTAGCGTGTCGTAACAGGGTACTGAACCACGCTGCCGCGGGGAACTCTTTTCCGGCAGACACCCCTTACGATGTCGGAAAAAAATTGCATCAGGTCCGATATAGAGAAGACCATGGGGAAACATTTCCACCACGATATGACATCGAAAGCGTAATTGCTTCTGATCCCAGAGGCCAACTTCATCCGTCCGAAGGGCCCGTAAGCACATGGCCACTATAGTTTCCCAGTTAACGGAACAATCCATCTCCATTCTGGTGGTTTCGAGATCTGAAAGTCTGCAGAACAGAACAAACCGCTCCCCTAGCCTTTTGGCCCAGTCATCCCAATAGGCCACACTGATTCCCATTGCCATAGCCCAGAGATTAGGATTACGATCCAGATCTTCCTGCTTAAATTCCGGTGGATGCCCGGAATCATCAATTACAATCAATCCGTTGGTATTGGTAAACAGTTCTCTGTTGGAATCATCCACCACAAAATCTTCTGCAGCGCTCGATCTGCCACCTGCGGGTAAGTACTGATTAACCATAAACCAGCCATGATCTGCCCGCTCGACATCAACATTCCGATATTTTCTGAAGATCTGAAAAACATCCTTCTGTTCCCCATAAATTTCTGACTGAATCTTCGGATTAAGGTCAGATTCTGCGACATAGGCCGTTAGCCAGGTCAACAATTGCTCCAGACGTCCGTATTCCACCGACACATCTCCGGCCATCAGCTCAATGTGATCACCAGGATTGTAGCCATAGGCCGGGAGATTTCCCTCTTCCAGTAGACTTACCTGTTTGATCGGCAGATTACGAATTTTGACATTGGATCCAAGCAGGGTGATTTTCTGGTCATATTCAGACATAATTTTCATACCTACGAAAAAATAAATATCGCTTGAAACGCACAATGGGAGGCTAAGCCCCCCATTGCGCATTACATAGTCAGATAAAGGATATTTCTACCCTCACCTGCAATCTACAAGAGGCCAGATTTATCAAGTGCAAACACTGCCCCTTTATAGGAGATGACAATAACAGCCACATACCCGAGTAATAACAAAGTTGTCATAAATTTTCCCTCATTCTCTTTTTTTTCAGACACTTAATATGCTTCGTGATCCAAGGCATCCTCGGTCGTCAGCTTCTTGGAGTCCATCATCTTCCACAGATACGCCACATAGGCAAGTACAAAAGGTACACCAAGTGCTACATAGGTCATGATGCTCAGCGTATATTTGGTTGACGACGCATTGTAAATAGTCAAACTCGATTGTAGATCATAGGTTGAAGGATAAAAAGCTGTGCCGTTGAATGCGGGCAGACAGAGAACACACAGTCCAACCAGTACGGTTCCCAGACCGGCAGGCCATATCCCCTTGACACTACCCTTAAATGCACCCAGCATCACACCCCAGATAACTAACCCAAGTCCGGCAAGGAGCAGGACAAGAAGATGGGGCAGAGCCAGCAGGTTAAAAAAATACTTAAAAGAAACCATGGAGACCACACCACTCTCATCAACACTAAACCCATCCCTCAGGAGTATTGAAACCACTACATAGAGAAGAAAGGGAAGAGAACAGAGAAAGCTTATCCAGACAGCCTTTCGCAATCTCTTTTCCATATCTGCAACAGCAACAAGATCAAGGCTGTTGAGCAGATACAATGCTCCAAGCACTCTGGCATTGAAGACAAGAAAGAGTCCAAGAGACAGGTTGAATAGTGAAAATGCAGCTTCAAGTCCGCGAAGGTTAACACCACCCAGGGTATACTCCCAGGTCACCTGATTCATAGTATTCAGTGAGAAGGCAGATCCGGTGTAGAAGGTTCCGACAGCCGCGCCAATAAGAAGTACCCCCACGGAGCCGTTAATAAACATAAACAGTTCGTAGGTTTTTGAGCCCCAGACGTTACCCTGCTTTGTCCTGTACTCATAACTCACGGCCTGAATAATAAAAGTAAACAGGATAAGTATCCACACCCAGTAGGCACCACCAAAACTTGTGGAATAAAATTTTGGAAATGAGGCAAACAGCGCCCCGCCAAACAGCACCAGAGTGGTAAAGGGAAGTTCCCACTTTCTCCCAAGCGAGTTGATGACAAAGGCACTTTCAGTATCCGTCTTGGCCACCTGCCAGAGGAGTGTCTGCCCACCCTGAACAAAAGTAAGAAAAAGAAAAAGCGAACCGACTACCGAGCAGATAATCCACCAGAGCTGCTGCAGCGTCACATAATCTAAATTAGATATCATTTTCAGTGTACCTCCGGTCCAATGGCGATCTGTTTCAACATGATCGATATTTCAGCAATCAACAGCAGGGTAAAAAGCACTGCAAACATTGCAAATGTTATCTGAACTGAAGTGACAGACAGATTCGTTGTCGCAACCTTTACCGGCATCAGTCCCTGAATAGCCCAGGGCTGCCGGCCGACTTCTGCGGTAATCCAACCAGCCTGTCCGGCCAGAAAAGCAAGGAGCCCTGTAAAAAGGCCCACGGGAAGCAGCCAGCGTTTCTCTGTTACAGTTCCCTTTAGAGAGAAGAAAAGAAAAGCCCCGAATATCACAGGAAACATGGAACCCAAAATAGCCATAATGTGAAAGTTATAGAACACAGTGGATACCGGCGGCACAGCTTCCTCCGGGGTACTCAGATACCCGTAGCCCATAAACTCCTCATTGACTTTAAACCGCTCAAGAGCAGCGGAGGCAACGTCCTCTGATTTGTTTTTTCTGGCCTCTTTATATTCAGCAAGATCGGCAAGGGCAAGTCTGCCTTTCTCCATCATGGTGTTTACTCCCATAATGTTTTCTTCCGTATTCCCAAAGACAAGATCATCGATACCGGGGACAAAAGATCCGGCTTCACGGTTGGCAAGCAGCGATAGAAGCTGCGGAATCTTGACTTCGAAGAGAAATGGATCCTGGACATCACCGGGTTCTTTCGCAGAGTTGATAATACCCATGGCCACGAGTCCGGCACCCCTTTCACCCTTGTACAATCCCTCCATGGCGGCAAGCTTCATGGGCTGCTCCCGAGCCACCTCATACGCCGCCTCATCACCGGAAAAGGCAACAAATATGGATGCAACCAGACCAAAGACCGAAGCCACAACAATGGATTTTTTGGCCATCTCAACATGCCTGCCTTTAATCAGGTACCAGCAGGAAATTGTCAGCACAAAAGCTGAGGCCATAACAAATCCCGATGAAGAGGTATGGGTGAATTTGGAAACTGCAACCGGATTAAAAACGACCTCTGCAAAGTTCTGCATTTCAAAACGAGCAGTATCAGCATTGAAGGCCATACCTACTGGATTCTGCATCCAGCCATTTGCAACCAAAATCCAGACAGCAGAGAGGTTCGAACCAATTGCTACCATCCAGGTGGAAAAGCAATGAAAACCTTTAGAGACCCTATTCCAGCCAAAAAACATAACGGCAAAGAAACTGGCCTCCATAAAAAAGGCAAAAATGCCTTCAACGGCCAGTGGTGCGCCAAAGATATCACCGACCATCCAGGAATAGTTTGACCAGTTGGTTCCAAATTCAAACTCAAGAATGATTCCAGTGGCAACACCGATGGCAAAGTTAATTCCAAAAAGCGTCATCCAGAAACGGGTAATTTTCTTCCACTCTTCATTGCCCGTTTTGAGATAAATAGTCTCATAAAAGGCACAGAGAAATGACAATCCAAGTGTCAATGGTACAAAAATCCAATGATACATGGCCGTAAGGGCAAACTGTGCCCTCGACCAGTTCACCAAACTGGGATCCACATCAATCATTTTTTCCTCCCTCGATTAGTTAGTATTAGTGACTGGCCTGACCAGCTGCTCCAGGACATAATCACCACGTTGTTCATCTGTCTCAAAATTGGTATTCAAATAATTTGGAAAAAAGAACAGCTTGAGCACTGCAAACATGACAAGAAGCTTTACAAAAATAATCTTCCACAGGGTCTTTCCCACTGTCATCTGTGCAAAACCATCGCGATAGAAACTGAACACCTTTGCTGATATTTCAATCATCACTCACCTCCTAAGCTGCCATTTTTTTCACTCGATTATACAAAACAAAAAATATCTTTTTTAATTATGCACAGGAAAGAGCGGAACACAAGAATCGTTTTCAGACAACTCAGCCAGACTGACTCCTGCCAGAGTCTCACGCAACTGGCTCCTTGCATGCTCCCAGACCTTATGGACACTGCAACTCTTACTCACCTTACAGGACGCTGGACGAACGACACAATCATTGAGAAAAATTTCACCAATCATGATTTCCACAACCTCAAGCAATGAGATTTCAGCCGGGTCTTTAAGCAGACTGTATCCGCCCTTGGATCCCTGCTTGATCTCTATCATGTTCGCCCGGGCAAGATCCTGCGCTATCTTCGCCAGAAAATGAGGAGGGATGTCGGCACGCTCAGCAATCTCCTGCTTGGAAACCAGAACCCCCTCTCCTTTGTGCGACAGATACATCATACATCTGACCGCATATTCTCCTGCGCGTGTCAATCTCATTCCATAATCCCCATACAAGATATATAAGATACTTAATGTCCTATATACACCATTCAAATCCCCCGTCAACTGTTTTTTTATTACCTTGATCGATCAGATATTTCAGAGGTGTTTCAAAAACTATTCACTCACGTTAAAGCTTTGCATTCACAATCTTAAAGTATTTTTTTTGGGAAAAAGAGGGAGAGACGAAACAATAAAGGATAGCGTAATAGATCCAAGTTTACCAGGAGACTGACAGAATCATACCTATTGTTCAATAACCGTATGAAGAAGAAAAAGCGGTTAAATCAGAATTCACTATAATGATGAACTCTTTTCTACAACATCAGCATATCTAAAAGCTCATTCCTCTCCTTGAGCCTTTGTCTCAATCCACTCTCCATTTCAGCCATCTTGTCGTGATCGGGAATAATCTTAGACTCTGCGCCGCAACGCTGCAGCAACACAGACAGTGAATCAAGCTGGCCCTCGCCACCCTCTTCTTCGAGATCCTTTAAAACAATCCAGCGACTCAGGAGGTCAGCAATAATCAAAACCTGTACAGGACGCTCATACAGTCCGATTTCACCGTAGTCATGATGGTTCTGCACCATCTCCACCAAAAGTGTTGGAAACATCCAGCGGTGCAGAAGCTGGGAACCGAGTTCATTATGACCACAGCCCAAAAGGGCGGTCTCAACCTCAACCCCCTCATTTTTAGCAAGTCGGCTATAATGTTCCATATCTTCGATTTCAGTTGAGAACTGTTGCAAAATAAGAAGCTTACCAATATCATGAAGCATCCCTCCTAGAAAATAAACAGATCCCTCGTCACCACACTGTTCAGCAACATATTCGGCAGCCAGGGCACACTCAAGAGAATGTTTCCACACTCCAGCCATAACATCTTTCTGCAGCCCCTTTGGAACTTTAAACGCCTGGAACATAACCCGAGAAAGCACCAGCCCCTGAACTTCGCTCCTCCCGAGAAGGAGGAGAGCGTGTCTCAAGGATATCACCTGACGCCTCAGTCCATAAAAGGCTGAATTGGCGAGTTTCAAAACAGCGGTGACAAGAGAGATATCTCCCTGAAGAACCGTTTCAAGTTCCTTAGCTGTGGTTTCAGGATCTGCCACCACGCTCATAACCTTCATGGCCACGGATGGCAAAGGTGCAAACGCCTCAACAGAGGAGGACACCCTCTTATGAAGAGAGCATGCCTGATGATTAGATCTCTGCAGCATCGACAGCACCATTATCTTCCTTAAAGAATCCTGTATCATCAATACTTTGAATCAACATACTCACCAGAAATGGATCAAACTGCCTCCCGGAATACTTTTTCATTTCAGCCTCAGCCTGCTCCCTGGTCATGCCTTCTCTTCCAGATGCCGGAGTGACCATGGCGACAAAAGAATCCACCAAGGCAAAAATCCTTGCGGCCATTGGAATTTCATCCCCTGTCAGCCCATCAGGGTACCCCGTGCCATCGTAATGCTCGTGGTGAGAGTAGAGAATAACCCGTTCGGAGGCAAAAAAATCAAACATATTTGTCAACTCTCGCAACATCAGTGGCTGATCAAACAACATTTCTTCCTGTTCCTCACTTAATGCTCCCTCCGTCTTCAGGGAGGAGTCATGGATATAACAGCGAAAAAGGTCATGAAGCTTTATTGCGCGGCGAAATGAATGGATAAGCTGATCAGGAAGGTTAAGTCTTTCTGCAAGTCTATCCAGTACTTTGATAAAAAATGAATTCCGAGCTGCAAGCAGATCATACTCGCGGGTCTGAGCATGCACCATCGCCTCAAAAGAGGCAAGAGTCATGGCACGAGCCTTTTCGATAGTGGCGTTAAGATGATTCTGCTGATGAGATCCTATAACATCACTGATATGTTCGTCCATACCAGCGGTACCGCCTCTAGGCCCCCGGTAATGACAGACCCTGTTCCGGCCTTCTGCCTTTGCCTGGTACAGAGCATTATCAACAAAATCTATTATAAGCCTGGACGCATCAGTCTCTTCACCAAATCCGGAATAGACTCCGATGGAAACGGTTACGTAACGCTCATATTTATCATTGGAGAAAACAGTGGTACCTGTTTTTTTTCTGATTTTTTCTGCAACAACAGCCGCCTGTTCCCTGTCAACACTGGGAAGGATAACCAGAAATTCCTCACCTCCATAGCGACCGAAGATATCAGATTCCCTGAGACTCCCCTCAACTCTCCGTGAAAACTCTTTAAGAACAAAATCACCAAAAGGATGGCCACAACTGTCGTTCACATCTTTAAAAAAATCAAGATCAAGCAGGAAAACAGAAAGGGGAGTGTTATAACGCCTGGCAATTGACACCTCCCTTCCTAACTGCTCCTGCAGGTAATTATGATTATAGAGGCCGGTCAGACTATCACGAATAGCCCGTTCTTCAAGTTTCAGGTTTTGTTGCTGGATTGTCGCAGTTGCAAAGGCAAGTTGACGCTGCCGGGCATCGAGCTCAAGGAAAACTTTGACCTTTGCCCGCAAAACTGCAGGTCGAAACGGTTTATGGAGGAAATCAACACCACCAGCAGCATAGCCCTGTTCAAGCAATTCACCAGCATCCTCAGCTGTTGTCTGAAAAATTATCGGGACATACCAGGTTTTTTCATTCTCACCAAGGGCCCTGGCGGTGTCAAAAGGAGTAGTATCAGAGGGAGTAACACTCAGAAGGATAAGTGCAAAATCATACACGAGGACCAGTCCCGAGACCTCGGCAGTGGATCTGGCAACCACCACATCCAAATCAAAGTCCTTCAGTACTTCCTGAACACTCTTATGAGCGACAGGATCACTGTCAACAAAGAGTATGGATTGTTTTTTATCACTGCTCATACGTCTTTTTACCGTATCTCACTTCAGCCGAAAGGAACACACCAATAATTCCGATGAAACATCAAAAGATTACAGACAGGACGCTACCAAGTATTGCACAAAACAAACATGAATATGATTTCATACGATCATACTATAGCAAAAACAAAAACAGAAGGAGGAAAAAACAAAGAGTCGAACTGGTTCATCTTATTCTGACAAAAATGGGAACCGATCTAAAAAAAAAGCTAACTACCTGGAAAAACATTTTGTGTTGTAAAATTGAGCAAGGAGTGGTTGAAGTTTCTTACGAGATATACCCAGATTTCCCTGATGAAAGCAGCTTATAACACCCTTTGTATTCAATCGCTTGCCGCCATCCTCACATGGGCTAAGTTCCAGTGATGTCTTGTGTAAGTATGACAGCAGGGCATCATGTACCTTTTCTGTTATGCAATAGACCACAAGGTCTCTGCCGAAACCGGGATCACGGAAGGCGTTCATGGAAAGGAGCACGTCAAGCTTACGGGACGCCGCAAAGTTCACAAAACCGGAAAAGAGATCACCATCCATTTGTTTCCACCGACTCACTGGCAACACAACGGAGGCAATCCCGCACCTCACCATTGTAAAATGGAATTCCTTATAATCTTTGCGTAACAGATCAACGGTTGAGAATCCTCTGATATCAAATTTTGCTTGCTGGATGTTGGCGAAAAGCTCATCGCCTGACAGAGGACAAAGGGGAAGAAGAATGTTTGCAACTGTTACATCAAGGTCGGTTACTCGCCCGGCCTTTCGGGAAAGGTTCACCGTATCGAGTAAAATTGTGCCACCAAGAAGAATGGCAAGAGCCTCTGAAAAGGCCACTCCTTCCTTTTGAAATTCCATTGCCACAAGAGACGTGGTCGATCCTGTGGTTTGTATAACTCGAGGCTCTGCGTCACCATATATTCCTTCATCTTTGTGATGATCCACAACTCCAACCACATTTGAACTATAGTGTGCGAACTGAGGCCCGAGTTTGTTATGGTCAACAAGAACTAGCCCCGCCCCTTCTTCCATCAGTGTATCGAAATCGACTTCATCAAAAAAAACGATATCATCCAGTTCAATACCGGCCTCCCCGAAGAGATACACCGCTTCAGGGCGCAGTACAAAATCTGCGCGGCAAATTGGCATAACGGGCAGTACCACCCTGGCAGCATCCTGCAGACTCAACAGATACCCATAAGCAATCGACGAAACCATTGAATCAAGATCGGCTGCCTCATTACCCATAACAACACTCCTGGCAGTGTCTTTTGTTGCTTTCGAGGAAAAAAGATATTCTTGGAGAGTGTTCAAGCCAGACCTCTCTTGTGTTTAATTTGCGCACCGCTGAAACGCAGGCAAATGTTGATTAAGTGATGCTGACTGCAATCTTTTAAAGACGTCTTGAACATCGGGGTAACTCCTGGTTCCACTTAACAGCTCATCATACAGCGCTCCATTGGCTATCTCCGCCTGTACACCGACACTGCAGGAACTGCCTAGAGTATCGGGCGCAGCAAGACCTCCAACCGTGTCAGAGGGTACTGGAAGGCCATAGGTTTTGAACAGGGACACCAGCCAACTGATATGCTGCTCCTCGGAATTAACAATATTGGTAAATGGTCGAACGCGACCGAATTTTCCTATCACGGCTAGATAGGTATCTCGTGCCCTATATTCATCATTAATTGCAGCAGTAAGATAGTAGGACAGATCCGTTGCCCCATTGTCTATGGTACTTCCGCCACTACCACCCGCTGTGCCGTCATCATTTCCATTGTCACAGCCTGCTGACAGTAGTAGCAATACAAGGAATAAAATACTGCTTATTTTTGAACCATAATTGAAAATCACATTAGGGTTTCCTGTTTTTTTTTTCATACGTTTCATATATGGTATCTTCTTGGGAAATATCCTACTCCACAAAAGGCTCTGGAGGGGATTTTTTTCTATTCCTGAACAATAAATTGTACCGGCTCAATTACATCCTGATTCAAATAGAGCTTGACGCTCCAACTCCCATAATATTTAGCGGAATATGAACTATTGGATACCGCACCACGCAAAGGCCCCTTCTTAAGTACCTTCATCCAGAAAAATGTGCTGTACCCAGAAACAGATTTCAGATAAAAGGAGTGCTTATCCTGTCGTTGCACCTGCTGCAAAGGATTATACCAAACTGCTGCCATTTCATACTTTCCGGATGGTAGATCCAGACAAACTGCCCGCAAATACACTTTTTCATCTATTACAAACCGTGATCGCGGAGTCATAAAATCCTGACCGGAAAACACCCTTGCACTACAGTTCAACTCAGCGCCATCACTGCTCAGCACAAAGATAAAAAAGAATAATAGCAGAAAAGGCCCAATTTTTAAAATGCTCATATATTACTGACACGCACACAGGGATTTAGCACAATCACTCATTTCCAGAGCTGATCCACAACCAGCCCCCTGGCAATGGCATTATCAACAAGCGTGCCAAAACAGCCAGTTCACGAAATATCACTTAACAACAGAAAGATAACACTGTTTTTATCGCTTACAGACACACCTTTTTTCGACAACCAGCGTCCCACTCGACACAATTATCGAAGAGAAACAGAACAAACGCCTTCCCCAAAAGAGAACGCCTGCCTGCCAATTCTCTTGACATTCGCTGTCAGAAGACTATAAATCGCCTGTAATAATGTTACTCTCTTTCAGAAAACTCGCGATCTCGATTTTTTTTACAACATATATTTAATAACATACAGCAATAACAAGTGACAATCAATCCAGACTTCCATGACCGTTTGGGCGCTACTATATTAGAGGTATTTTCCGAATCTGATTTCCATGCGGTGGCCATCAGAGATATTGCCCGGAAAGCCGGGGTCAGTTTTGCTACAATATACAAGCATTACGGCAATAAAGAGGGACTTGTTTTTGCCTTCGTAGATATCTGGATGGGGAGGCTCACCGACAGGATTATTGACCACCTCCAGGGCATGGCTAACCTGAAAGAAAAGCTCCGGAAAATTTTCTGGCTCCAGCTTGATTACTATGAAAAACATAATGAATTTGCGAAAATAATCTTTATGACGCTTCCCATGAAAACATGGATGGCCGACGAAAGTTTTGAACAACGCAGAATGTTTAACCTTCTTATGGATGTCCTCAGACAGGGCCAGGAAGAAGGGCTACTGAACCCCGACATCGACACCAGAATCCTGCTTGATTTCATGCTCGGCTTTGTACAACGAAGCTTCATTATGTGGGTACAGCGGGGACAAAAAGAAAGCTTAGCCGACCAGACAGACGTAATGTTTAAAATGATCTGGCGTGGAATTGTAACACCTGAGAAAATACATTAATACTATTTGAACAGTTCAAACCAGCAAACCTAACAGAGGAAAACCATGGGACAATTCAACACATTATTCCGACAAAGCATTGAACAACCTGAAGAATTCTGGGCAAACGCAGCAGAAGGTATCGACTGGATCAAAAAATGGGACAAAGTACTCGACGCTTCAAACCCCCCATCGTATCGCTGGTTTCGGGGCGCAGAACTCAACACCTGTTACAATGCCGTTGATCGCCATGTCGAAGCTGGTCGCGGCGAACAAACCGCTATTATCTACGATTCTCCTGTAACAGATACCATCCGCAAAATCTCTTACAGGGAACTACAGACAGAGGTTGCTAAATTTGCAGGGGCCTTAAAAAGCCAGGGGGTAACTAAAGGTGATACGGTTATCATCTACATGCCCATGATTCCAGAAGCCGCGGTTGCCATGCTGGCTTGCGCCAGGCTTGGGGCCGTCCATTCCGTTGTCTTTGGCGGTTTTGCCGCAAGTGAATTGGCCATACGTATCGATCATGCCCAGCCTAAGGTTTTGGTTACAGCATCAGGAGCCGTGGAAGGAAAAAAAATAATCGCTTACAAACCATTGGTGGATAGAGCTATTGAACAGTCCGACCATAAACCGGAAAAATGTATTATTTTTCAGCGCGACATCATCACTGCCGAGATGCAGGAAGGAAGAGACCTGGACTGGCAGGAACTCACAGCCGCAAGTGAGCCCGCTGACTGTGTCACTGTCGCCGCAACAGACCCACTCTATATCCTCTACACCTCTGGCACCACTGGAATGCCAAAGGGTGTCATGCGTGATAATGGGGGCCATGCCGTCGCCATTCACTGGTCCATGAAAAACATCTATAATATTGAAACCGGCGATGTCTTCTGGTCAGCGTCAGATGTTGGCTGGGTGGTAGGCCATTCTTACATTATTTACGGACCACTGCTCAAGGGTGCCACCACCATTATTTATGAAGGAAAGCCCATTGGAACCCCCGATGCCGGTGCCTTTTGGCGGGTTATTTCAGAGCATAAGGTGAAAGTACTTTTCACTGCGCCCACAGCATTCCGCGCCATTAAAAAGATGGACCCCACCGGTTCCTTACTTGATCAGTACGACATGAGTTCTTTCGAAGCCCTCTACCTTGCTGGAGAACGTCTTGATCCAGACACCTACCATTGGGCGTCGGATCTCCTCAAGGTACCCGTTATTGATCACTGGTGGCAAACGGAAACGGGCTGGTCCATTGTTGCCAACTGTCGTGGTATTGAAGAGATGGAGGTTAAGGCAGGATCCCCCACCCTACCCGTCCCCGGCTATGATGTACGGATCGTTAACGACGACGGTAAGGAACTTTCAGCAGGAGAGGAAGGTAACATTGTTATCAAACTGCCACTTCCTCCCGGAACCCTTGCCACTCTGTGGCGAAATGAAGAGCGTTTTATTTCCTCCTACATGAAAACCTTCCCCGGATTCTACGAGACCAGTGATGGTGGCTACATTGACAAAGATGGCTATGTTTTCGTTATGGGCCGTATGGATGATGTCATTAATATTGCCGGGCATCGCCTATCCACCGGGGCCATGGAAGAAGTTATTGCCACCCACCCTGATGTTGCAGAATGTGCGGTCATCGGGACCGATGACCAACTCAAGGGACAACTTCCACTGGGCCTTTTTGTTCTGAAAGCCGGGGTCGAACGTAAGGTTGATGAAATCCAGAACGATCTGGTAAAAATGGTTCGCAATGAGATTGGCCCCATCGCCTGCCTCCGTGAAACCACTATGGTGGAGAGACTTCCAAAAACACGCTCAGGTAAAATCCTTCGCGGCACCATGCGTTCCATTGCCAATGGCAAGCCATACAACATGCCCTCTACCATAGATGACCCGACAAGCCTCGAGGAAATCACCGGGGCCTTGGGAATTATGGGTTATCCCAAGAAATAACAGACGTATACCATCGGATTTTAGAGTTTACAATTAAATGAAAATTCACGAATACCAAGCAAAAGAGCTCTTCCGCACATCGGGCATTCCTGTTCCTGAAGGAAAAATCTGTACTGCCAGAGAAGACATCTCCTCTCTTCTGGAAGGAATAACAATGCCCGTCGCAGTCAAGGCACAAATTCTTGCAGGAGGCCGTGGCAAGGGAGGGGGTGTTGTTCTTGCCAGGACAGTTGCCGAAGCGCAAAAAGCTGCGGAAAGAATCCTTGGTATGCAGCTTGTTACCAAACAGACCGGCGCAGAAGGAACAGAAGTCAAAACCATCCTCTTTGAACAGGGAGTAGATATTGCCAAAGAACTCTATCTCTCAATACTCGTTGATCGTGACCGTTCTGGAATTGTTATCATTGCGAGTCGTGACGGGGGAATGGATATTGAAACGGTGGCAGCAGAAACTCCGGAGCGCATTATTTCGGTGCACGTAAACCCTCTGCTCGGCCTGCAGGGCTACCAGATACGGGAACTGATCTTCGGTCTTGAAATAGCTCCTGCTGTGACTAAAGGCTTTAGCAGTATCATCAGAAAACTCTTTGCCCTGTTTATGCAAAGCGACTGTTCTCTCGTTGAGATCAACCCACTGGTCATCACCGGAGAAAATACCGTGATTGCACTTGACGCCAAAATGGACATTGATTCCAACAGTCTTTTTCGCCATCCCGATATCCTTGCCATGCATGACAGCAGCGAAGAGGACGAGTTCGAAGCAACAGCAGCAAGTCACGGTTTGAACTATATCCGACTGAATGGCACCATCGGCAGCATGGTTAATGGAGCTGGCCTTGCCATGGCCACAATGGACCTGATCAAGCAGGCTGGCCTTGAGCCGGCAAACTTCCTGGATGTCGGAGGTGGCGCCAGCGCTGAAATGGTAGAGAATGGTTTTCGCATTATCCTGGGCGACCCCAAGGTTCGCGGCATTTTTATCAACATCTTCGGCGGTATTCTCCGTTGTGATATCCTCGCAGAAGGTGTGGTGGCAGCGGCCAGGAAAATTGGCCTCTCCCTTCCCGTTGTGGTTCGTATGGAAGGAACCAATGTGGAAGCAGGGCGAAAAATCCTTGCTGAATCTGGCCTGTCTCTGAGCAACGCAAAAGACCTTAATCACGCCGCAGAATTATTGGCGGCCATATAACCCATGCGATATCTATTACTTCTCTTAAAACGATCTGGATTTTTCCTTATCCTCATTGGCCTTGTTTTTTCGTCATCACCCGCGACAGCCAAGCTTGTGATCGCACAGGGTGGAGCTTCCGGCTACCTCATGGAACACAGCCTGCCGGCAATAGCTATGGCTGTAGTGATGGACACGGATATTATCAAGATTGACACAGTCCTCAGCGCAGATAATGAAGTTATTGTTGCTGGCTCTCCCAAAATACAAAATAATACCAATGTTGGAGAAATTTTTCCGGATCGTAAGCGGGACGACGGACAGTTTTACGCCCTCGACTTTTCTCTTGAAGAAATTCGTCAACTGACTCTGCGCGATCCTGCGAGACGTTTTCCCGAAGGCCTACAGCCACGTCTCACCATCCCAACCCTTGAAGAGGTGTTGTCCCTCGTCGAGGCACTGAACAAAAGCCTGGAAAAAAATACTCGCATTGCCATTGAACTCAAGCAGGCCTGGCTGCACCGCAAAGAAGGCAGGGATCTCAGTAGCCCTGTACTTCGTATCCTTCAGCAATATGGCTACAGTAGCCCTGACGACACTCTTCTTCTAATGTCCTACGATGCCGCCGAGCTCAGTCGCATAAAAAAAGAGCTTCTCCCTGGAATGGGAATGGATGTCAAGCTGGTGCAACTCATTGAGTCAAATGAAGGACAGGAAAACATGACCGAGGAGTGGGGAGAGTGGAACAGTTATAACTACGACTGGATGTTTTCTAAATCCGGCCTCCGTTCACTCACCAGTTCCGTGACCGCCATAGGCCTGCCCAAATATATGCTGGCAGATTCTGAGGGGCAACTGTTACTTGATGATTTTGTAAAAAATGCCCAGCAGCTTGGAACCATGATCCTCACCTTTCCTATTGAAAAAGATACTGCAAAAAGAGTTCCCTTCGTCCAGAATTTCAATGAAGAACTGGAATTTTTCTATTTCACAGTGGGAGTTGATGGAGTCATTACCGCCTTCTGTAAAGATAGTCTTGAATATCTGAAGAATAGAGAGGAAAAACCTGCCACCATCCTGCCACTGGACGAGGCAGAGGTCGTCCCCCCATCCGTGGAAATCATCTCAGAAGATCCCCTGCAACTCACCAGTCCGTTAGAGTCTCAATTCAAGGAATAAACAATGGCTATATTTGTAGATAAAAATACCAGAGTTCTGGTCCAGGGAATCACTGGAAAAGAGGGGCAGTTCCACACCGAACAGTGCCGCCTCTATGGAACAAATATCGTTGCTGGAGTAACTCCCGGCAAGGGTGGGCAGAACTTGAAGGGAATTCCTGTTTTTAACAGTGTGGCCGCAGCGAGGCGTGACACTGGTGCCAATGCCTCCATGATCGTAGTCCCTCCCCCATTTGCTGCAGAAGCCATCCTTGAAGCAGTGGATGCAGAACTTGAGTTGGTGGTGTGTATCACTGAAGGAATTCCGGTTATGGACATGCTCCGGGTCAAAAATGGCATGGCGGGTAAAAAGACCCGTCTTATCGGCCCCAACTGCCCCGGGATTATAACCCCAGGAGAGTGCAAGATCGGCATTATGCCAGGCCCCATCCACACCCCGGGTGGGCCGGTTGGGGTGGTTTCACGGTCGGGCACTCTTACCTATGAAGTTGTCCATCAGCTCACACAACAGGGACTTGGCCAGACTACCTGTCTCGGTATTGGCGGTGACCCCATCAACGGCACAAACTTTATCGACTGCCTCTCGGCCTTCCAGGATGACCCTGAAACACTGGCAGTGGTTATGGTTGGTGAGATTGGCGGCAGCGCAGAAGAAGACGCCGCCGCCTGGATAGCCGCCAATATGAACAAACCCGTGGTTGGCTTTATTGCGGGACTGACAGCCCCTCCAGGAAGACGCATGGGCCATGCCGGAGCCATTGTCAGTGGAGGCAAAGGAACAGCAGAGGCGAAACTTACCGCCATGCGCGACAACAACATTCATGTCTGTGAAAGTCTGGGGAACCTTGGCAGGCTGTGCCGGGAAGTTTTTACAGAGCATATATGAAACGAACCCTGGAAACAATCAACTGGCAGGATTTTGAGCGAATCGAGCTACGCACGGGTACCATTATTGAAGTCAATGACTTTCCCGAAGCCCGGCAGCCCGCCTGGAAACTCCTTATTGATTTTGGCAGCGAAATTGGCACTCGAAAATCAAGTGCCCAGATCACAGATCTCTACAGCAGGGAGGAGCTCATCGGAAAACAGATCATCGCTGTTCTCAACTTTCCTCCCAAACAGATCGGCCCCTTTATGTCAGAATGTCTGGTTACCGGATTCTCTCAGGAAAATGGTTCCGTGGTTCTGGCCGTTCCGGACAAAACAATTGCAAACGGTTTAAAAATATCATGACAACTGAACAAACACCCTTTCGTGTCCTTATCGGAAAACCCGGCCTTGACGGCCATGACAGAGGCGCCAAATTTATTGCCAGGGCTCTGCGGGATGAAGGCTTCGAAGTGATTTACACAGGCATCCGCAGAACAGCAGCAGAAATTGCCGCCACTGCCATCCAGGAAGACGTGGATGTGGTCGGTCTCTCTTCACTGTCCGGCGCCCACCTGCGACTTTTTCCGCAGGTTGTCCAGGAATTGAAGGACCGGGGTGGAGCTGATATCCCAGTTTTAGGAGGTGGTGTTATTCCTGACGAGGATATCGAAATCCTCCTGAAAAAGGGGCTCAACGCAATCTTTACCCCCGGGACTCCGGCCGACACCATCATCCAGTCCTTCACAACAGCCAGTCAGCAGCACCGTGACCATGACACCGAAAAGTAAAGCCTTGCTTGCAGGACTGAAGGATCACGACCCACGTGCCATTGGCAGGGCCATCTCTGCCGTCGAAAACAACGGCATGGAAGCAGCTGAGATACTTTCTGCGCTCGACAAGGACCTGATTGATAATGTCCTGGTACTTGGGATTACAGGCCCTCCCGGAGCCGGGAAATCCACACTCACTTCCAGTCTGATCCGCACCCTGCGTGAACAGAGAAAACGGGTGGGTATTATTGCGGTGGATCCCTCCTCCCCCATCAGCGGGGGAGCCATTCTGGGTGATCGCATTCGCATGATGGATCATGCCCTCGACCCCGATGTTGTTGTACGTTCCATGGCAACCAGGGGGCGACTTGGCGGATTGTGTGCCTCAGCCGGGGCAGCAGTACGTATCATGGCGGCCTCCGGCTGTGAGGTGATTCTTATTGAGACAGTGGGTGTTGGTCAGTCTGAGATGGATATTGTTCGTCTTGCTGACATCACCCTTATGGTACTTGCCCCAGGTTTTGGCGATGATATCCAGGCCATGAAAGCAGGATTGCTAGAAGTAGCAGATTTTTTAGTGGTGAACAAATCAGATATAGCAGGTGCTGAAGCCCTATGTATGGATATGGAACAAATCTTCTCCGCTAAAGAGGAGGTAAGTGCAATCAAACGTGTTCTTAAAACTATAGCCACAGACAATGCAGGCATCGATGAACTTCTCAATACAGTCAATAGCTTCTCCAGCTACATAACAACAAATGGCATCAAAGAAAAACGGCGTAACAGGGCACTGGAAGCCGAAACGCTTGACTGGGTATTTGAAATACTCCGGCCAAGATTTAAACAGGCCATATCAGAATGTTCTGAAGGAAGTGATCCCCGTGTCCGAGCACAGGAATTGATCGACACACTAACCCTCTAAAAATCCAAAACATCGTGAGCACAAATACAAAGTACAATGAGTGGCAGGAAAACGAACTCTCAACAAGCCTGAACCGTTTTCCGGAACGGAAGGAAGAGTTTACTCTACATGGGGACGCTGAAGTTCCGCGTCTCGCCCTGCCAGAAAACATAGACGACGACTATCTGGAACATATTGGGTTTCCAGGACAGTACCCCTACACCAGAGGCGTTCAGCCCACCATGTACCGGGCCAGGTTCTGGACTATGCGGCAGTATGCCGGGTTCTCCACGGCATCGGAATCCAACAAACGTTACCGCTATCTGCTCGCTCAGGGGACCACCGGCCTCTCGGTGGCCTTTGATCTCCCCACCCAGATCGGCTACGACTCCGATGACGCCATGTCTCTTGGTGAAGTGGGCAAGGTTGGTGTGGCCATCGATACTTTAGCCGACATGGAGGCACTCTTTGCCGACATCCCGCTCGATAAAATCTCCACTTCCATGACCATAAACTCTCCGGCCATTGTCCTGCTGGCCATGTATATTGTGGTAGCAGAAAAACAGGGCATCTCTGCAGACAAACTTCGCGGCACCATACAAAATGATGTTCTCAAGGAATATGTGGCCCGCGGAACCTACATTTTCCCCCCAAAACCATCCCTTGGCCTGATCACCGACATCTTCCAGTGGTGCAGTGCAAATATGCCGCTTTTCAATACCATTTCCATCTCCGGATACCATATCCGGGAGGCTGGTTCCACAGCTGCCCAGGAGGTCGCTTTTACACTTGCAAACGGTATCACCTATGTGCAGACAGCTATCGAGGCAGGCCTTGAGATAGATCATTTTGCCAAACGCCTGGCCTTCTTCTTCAATGCATCCTCAAATCTTCTGGAAGAGGTTGCAAAATTCAGGGCTGCGCGCAGACTCTGGGCCAGGATCATGAAGAACCGCTTTGAAGCAAAAAAACCGGCCTCCATGATGATGCGATTCCATGCCCAGACAGCAGGCAGCAGCCTTGCCGCAAAACAGATCGATAACAATATAGTGCGTGTCACCATCCAGGCTCTTGCAGCAGTTCTTGGCGGCACTCAAAGCCTCCACACCAATTCACGTGATGAAGCACTCTCTCTACCCACCGAAGACTCGGTTCGCACCGCACTTCGCACTCAGCAAATCATTGCCCACGAATCAGGAGTTGCGGATACTGTTGATCCTTTTGCCGGATCGTATTATATCGAGCAGCTTACGGATTCCATCGAACTTGCCGCAGAAGAACTAATCGCAAAGATTGAACATTCCGGAGGTGTGGTGGCCTGTATTGAAGATGGTTTTATCAAGCGGCAGATCGAGCAGGCAGCCTATGAGTATCAAAAAGAAATCGAATCCGGTGAACGGGTTATAGTCGGCGTTAATGGTTTCCAGATAGAAGAAGAAGTAAAACCGGATTTGCTCCGGGTCAATCCTGCAGTTGAAGAAGCACAGGTGGGTTCGCTGAAAAATGTTCGCCAGCAACGGGATGAGGCAGAGGTCCAGAGCAGATTGGCTGCTCTTCAAGTTGCTGCTGAATCAGGAAGTAACCTTATGGAACCGATAATTGATGCGGTTCGGGTTTACGCAAGCCTCGGTGAAATATGCTCTGTCCTTCGGGGAATTTTCGGAGAATATCGGGACTGATTGAAATACAAAAATAAAAAAAATACGAATATGCTAGAAAAAATAGATCACTTAGGAATTGCCGTTCACTCCATCGCCGAAGCACGAAAGTTCTATGAAGAAATACTCGGACTCACCTGTGAAAAAGAAGAGGAAGTTGTCTCCCAAAAGGTACGTACAGCTTTTTTTGTACTCGGTGAAACCCACATTGAGTTGCTGGAACCCACAACAGACGATAGCCCCATAGCCAAATTCCTGAGCAGTCGCGGGGAAGGCTTGCACCATGTGGCCTATCGCAGTACAAATGTAGAGGAACAATTGGAGCAGGCTAGAGAAAAGGGTTGCAAACTGATCCATGAGACACCTTTCACTGGAGCCGGTAACAAGCAGGTAGCCTTTCTTCATCCCAAGTCCAGCCATGGACTACTCACTGAATTCTGCAGTGGAGCACAAAAATGACAGACCATATCGACAACCTGCTGAAACTCCGAGCCGAAGCACGACTCGGAGGCGGCCAGAAGCGAATTGACAAGCTCCATGCCCAGGGCAGAATGACGGCCAGAGAACGAATCGATCTCCTTCTTGATCCCGGCTCTTTTGAAGAGTTTGACATGTTCAAAACCCATCGCTGCCATGATTTCGGCATGGAAAAAAAGATATTCCCTGGAGACGGTGTGGTCACCGGCTATGGAACGGTAGACGGCAGGCTGATCTACGTTTATGCCCAGGACCCAACGGTTCTTGGTGGCTCTCTCTCTGAGACATTTGCAGAAAAAATTTGTAAGATCATGGATCTTGCCATAAAAAATGGAGCCCCCGTTATTGGCCTCAATGATTCAGGAGGGGCTCGTATCCAGGAAGGCATTGAAAGCCTTGCCGGATATTCTGATATTTTTCTTCGGAATGTTATGGCTTCCGGTGTTGTGCCACAGATCTCCGCAATTTTTGGTCCCTGCGCCGGAGGCGCCGTCTATTCACCGGCACTCACCGACTTTGTAGCCATGGTCAAAAACAACTCCTACATGTTTCTCACCGGCCCCAAGGTGGTCAAGTCCGTCACCCACGAAGATGTAACCGTTGAAGAACTCGGGGGTGCCGACATGCATTCCACGCGTTCCGGGGTTTCAGATTATGCTGCCCAGTCTGGTGCAGACTGTATTGGGTATGTCAAAAGACTGCTCAGCTATTTGCCACAAAACAATGTGGAAACTCCACCCACACTGCCCACACAGGACCCCTCAGAACGTCGTTCGGAAGAACTCAACTCTATCATTCCAGAAAGTGCGAGCACGCCCTATGATATGAAGGAAGTGATTCTTGCAAGTATCGACAACCGCGACTTCTTTGAGATCAAAGAAAATTTCGCCCCCAACCTTATCATCGGATTTGCCCGATATAGTGGTAAAGTTGTCGGAATTGTAGCCAATCAACCATTACATCTCTCGGGAGTTCTGGATATTGACTCTTCTGTTAAAGGTGCCCGCTTTGTCCGTTTTTGTGACTGCTTCAACATTCCAGTGGTCACCTTTGTTGATGTCCCCGGATTTCTCCCCGGAACCGCCCAGGAATATGGCGGTGCCATCCGCAACGGTGCAAAAATCCTCTACGCATATGCAGAAGCGACTATTCCCAAGATCACTGTCATCACCCGTAAAGCCTATGGTGGCGCTTACTGCGTCATGTCATCCAAGCATCTCCGCGGTGACATCAACTATGCCTGGCCCTGTGCTGAGATTGCCGTCATGGGAGCAAAGGGAGCCGTTGGGGTATTATACGGAAGGGAAGCCCAGAAAACAGATGACCCCGCAGCTTATCTTGCAGCCAAAGAGGAAGAATACCAGGACGCTGTCGCCAATCCATACGTAGCAGCAAGACGCGGCTATGTCGATGACATCATTGAGCCTGCACGAACCCGCTTTCGTATCATTAAAGCCCTTGGAATGCTGCAGAATAAAAGAGACAGTAATCCCATGAAAAAACACGGGAATATTCCTCTGTAAAGAACCGGTTAATAAAACAAGGAATGGTTTTCGGCTTTATTCTACGACCAGAAGCCAGAGATCAGTTCTCTAATTTCCCCTAACTAGTGTCTGTCCAGAAATGAGGCATTTTGTTCTAAATTGAGGCGCCATGACATTTGCAAACATAGGTCTTCACAATCTCAACCAGCCGGGACTTGACGCCCTGCAATTCTCACTCATGGGAATGACACTGGTTTTTGCTGGATTGGTGATCATAGCCATCTACATCACCCTGCTTCCCAGGCTTCTCAGGCTCGGAAGCCCAAAACCACAGCTCTCTACCAAAACAACTTCTGCTGACAACAGAGAGGAAGAGGAAATTCTTCTGGCCATTGCCACTGCCCTCCATCTCCACAACAACTTTCCCGATGGAGATGAACGTATCACCTGGAAAAGCCATGGTGACATGGAATCACCCTGGCTTGTTTCAGGGCGCATGCAGAGTCTGAACAACCGAAAACTGACAACCACCTGGAATCGCAAATGAAAGAATACAAGCTAAAAATAAACAACAATAGCTATAATGTTGTTATTAAAGATGTCACTGACGATGCCGTGCTGGCTGAAGTGAATGGCAAACAGCATATTGTTAATATTGATACCATCGAAAATTTTACTGCAGTCGCTGACTCCAAAGCGAGAGCTCCCATCTCTGCCATGCCCTCCGCCTCCCCAGCTGCTCCTATGGTTTCACCACCTCCATCCGCGACTGCAGGTAGCGGAGCCATCCTCACCCCTATTCCAGGGCAGATTATCAGTATTACTGTAAGCCTTGGCGAGCAGGTGCGTACCGGACAGAAATTACTGGTCCTGGAAGCCATGAAACTTGAAAACAGTATTACGGCCACCATGGATGGGACAGTAAGTGAAATCCTCATTGCTGAAGGCGATGTGGTCAATCAGGGCCAGCCCCTGATCATCCTGACATAGGGGACACAGTGGATCTTTTAAGCTTCTACAACAACTCCGGAATTGCCCATCTGGAATGGATCAATCTCATAATGATTGCCGTGGGGATTGTCTTTATCTACCTCGCTGTTACCAAGGATTATGAACCTCTCCTGCTGGTTCCCATTGGATTTGGGGTGATTGTGGGAAACATCCCACCCATTCAGGGAATGCCACTCTCCGTCTATGCCGAGGGCTCAGTATTTTACTACCTCTACCTTGGAGTAATGAAAGGGATATATCCACCTCTCATCTTTCTCGGGATCGGAGCAATGACCGACTTTTCCACCATGCTTTCAAATCCCAAACTGATACTCCTGGGGGCTGCTGCTCAGGTTGGTGTATTTCTCACCTTTATTGGTTCTCTCTACCTCGGGTTTTCCCCGGAGCAGGCTGGAGCAATAGGTATCATCGGTGGGGCAGACGGCCCTACGGCCATATTTCTTTCCTCCATGCTTGCCCCGGAACTCCTTGGTCCCATTGCCATAGCCGCCTATTCATACATGGCACTCGTTCCTGTCATCCAGCCGCCGATCATGTACCTTCTTACATCTAAGAAAGAGCGTGTCATTCACATGAAACCACCACGCCAGGTGTCCAAAAAAGAAAAGATCATCTTTCCCATTGTCGCCTTTCTTATCTGCGCCCTTATCGCTCCCGGCTCTATGACGCTTCTTGGTATGCTTTTCTTCGGCAACCTGCTCAAGGAATCCATGGTTACCGAACGGCTGGCCAATACGGCCAGAAATTCCTTAATCGATATCGTAACCATCCTCCTTGGCTTTTCAGTGGGTGCCTCTACCCAGGCCCAGACATTTCTTACCAGCCAGTCTATTCTGATCTTTGTCCTTGGTGCCGGCTCCTTCGTTATTGCCACCATGGGTGGGATACTCTTTGCCAAATTTATGAATCTTTTCCTGAAAGAGAAAATCAACCCGCTCCTTGGCGCTGCAGGTGTTTCTGCAGTTCCGGATTCTGCACGGGTGGTTCATGCAGTAGGTCTCAAAGAAGATCCGAGTAATTTTCTCCTTATGCATGCCATGGCACCTAATGTGGCTGGAGTTATCGGATCGGCTATTGCAGCTGGTGTTCTCTGGTCGGCCCTGGGGACATTCTAATGGTATCAGAACATTTAGCTGTCGGTGACTTTCAGATTTACTGGTTAAATGGCGGAAATTTTCGCCTCGATGGCGGCACCATGTTTGGTGCTGTGCCAAAGGTTCTCTGGGAAAAAAAGTGCAGGGCCGATACAGCAAACACACTACCATTCACCAATGATGTTCTGCTGGTCAAAACAGCGGAACACAATCTTATAATCGATACGGGCCTTGGAAATAAACTGACAGAAAAACAGCTTTCCATCTTTCAGGTGACCGCTCCCTGGTCTGTTGTGGAAGATCTTACAGAGCTTGGCCTGTCACGACAGGACATTAACTATGTCCTTCTTACCCACTGTGATTTTGATCATGCCGGTGGCATAGTCATGCATACCCCCGAAGGCAGAGAAGAACTCACGTTCCCAAACGCCGTCCATTACATACAGAAAACGGAGTGGGAGGATGTGGAACAACCATGCCGTCGTGCTCAGTCCACCTATTGGCCTAAAAACTTCAATCTCCTGAAAAGAGAAGGTCAACTTGAGATTGTTTCAGGAGATGTTGCAGTCATCCCCGGCATAATGCTACGGCACACTGGCGGTCACACCCGCGGACATCAGTTGATCGAAATCACCTCTAGAGGCGAGACTGCGGTTCATTTAGGTGACCTTTTTCCTACCCACTATCACACCAATCCCCTCTGGATTATGGCATATGATAACTTTCCGCTGGAGGTTATCGATCGTAAGGAAGAATATTTCATACACTATCAGCAACTTGACAGCTGGTTCACCTTTTATCATGACCCGCAGGTTAAGGCCTGTAAACTCGATTTCCAAAAGAACCTGAACCAACTCTGGCCATAATGAAACTGGGGAAACCCCTTTAGATAATGACATTTTTTTTACAACCTTCTCTTCTTAAGAATTATTTTCAGTTTCTCTCATAGAACCAGCCAGAACATTTGGAAAAAATCTTTTTTTC
>JGI10211J34971_10000597_pt1 | contig 29684 bp, 37 predicted proteins | sample Etolagsediment_FD_34971 | JGI IMG/M metagenome (IMG submission 34971)
CGCAAGGAAACGGGTCTTGTCCTGAGCGTTGAGGTTGTTGAAGTAGTTCATTGAGTCCATGTTTACATATACCTTAGATAGGGTAAAATGATTTCAATTTTTTTTTCTCTCTGCTATGAGTGTATAAAATTGAAAAAAAAACAAGAAATATAGAAATATAGAAATATAATAGAGAGAAAAAATATATAATTATTAATTGAAATAAATTTAATGTAGAGACTTAACAATTCTAAATATAAGGATGCTCGCAAAGTAGCTCCCATTGGGTTCTTTCAACAAGAACCCAAGGAACCAGGTTCTGCCGCCGCATCTGTGCAGATACGTTACGACCAAGTTGGTCGTACTTGTCACCTTCTTGATCAAGACTGGCCGCAAGGAAACGGGTCTTGTCCTGAGCGTTGAGGTTGTTGAAGTAGTTCATTGAGTCCATGTTTACATATACCTTAGATAGGGTAAAATGATTTCAATTTTATTTTCTCTCTGCTATGAGTGTATAAAATAGAAAAAAACTAATAATAAATAATAATTATAAGTGTATATCAAGTTATTTTATTATCTTATAAACAAATAAGTTACAATAGATAAACAGGAAATTTAGCAGAGTTAACTTCGCAAACAAGAGGTTTGAATCCACGTCTCTCACCAAGTGATTCGCATTTAATTGAATAATTAGACTTTTCTTTTATATCAAAATAGATTTTAGGATGATTTTGAGGCCATTGTTTAGGATCATCACTTAGATAGGGTGGATATCCACGATTAGCCATATACGCGCCTGTACGTATAGTAATTACTTTACCAGTCATAAAATTGCGTGCGCGATACCAACCGGACCCAATGTGACGATAAATATCGAGTATGTCTCCAATCTTTGCTTGTGGACGAGGAATGTTATAATTAATTGATTTATTGATATTAGTACGTTTAATAGAATGATAGGGAACATTACCAACGATAATAACGCAGTTACCACGAAGCCAAGAGCGAGTATGAGGCATTGTACTTTTATAAAAATGTGGGGATTAGTCTAAAAATGTGGCGATTAGTATAATCAGAAAAAAAAAGTTTCAATTTTATATCAATTTAATAAAACAAAGTGAAAAAAGGCCTAAGCCAATTTTCCATGCTTTTTTTTTGTATTTTTTCCCTTTTTTCTACCAGACCAAATCCTTTCCAAAAATCCTAATTTTTAACCTACTCAGCTTCGCATGGTGCCACCTCATGTTCGCTGTCAGAAGCTGACTTGAGTTCGTCCGCTTTTGCTTTCCATTGCTCCTGTTCTTCCTCACTGAGTTCCTTCCACTTGGCCGCTATGCCACGGACTACATCCTTGGCCATGATCTTGGAGCCTTCAATCGCCGATTCAAACTCGAGATCCGCACGCACCTCGGCTCGAACAGTGTCCGAGAAGAGAAGGTAGCCGGTCTTGGCCTTCTTTGGCTTCTCTTCCTTCTCTTCCTTAGCCTTTCCCTTGCCCTTGGTGGACTTGGGTTCCGCTTTTGGGGAACTCTTTCGAGGAAGAACCTCCTTCTTGAGGACCTCCTTTGGTAGGGTGAGTTCGAGTGCCTCTTCAAGATCAAAGCCGTACTTGTCAGCAAGCTTGGAAACAATGACCTCTGTATTGGAGGTCATCATTTTGAGCACTGCGGATTCGACGGTCGGATTGATAATGACACTTGCCATTGTTGTTGAAGCTTGTAGCTTAGGTATTTTTGAGAACGATAACTAATTTCACCAAAAAAGTATTTCAATTTTTTAATTTGTGCAAAAAGTGATATTTAACTACTTGTTTAATTTAATTTTTTTGCAAAAAATTTTGTCAATTTTATATATACATATAAAGTAATACTATATTTATAAATTAAATTACAAAAAATAACTTCAACTTTTTTATATATAAAAATTGACAAAATTTTTTGCAAATTTTTTTTAAATACTTACATGCCTATATATGTATATAAAATTGATGAAATTTTTTGCAAATTTTTTTTAAATACTTACATGCCTATATATGTATATATAAAATTGATAAAATTTTTTGCAAAATTTTTTTAAATACATACATGCATATATATGAATATATAAAATTGATGAAATTTTTTGCAAAATTTTTTTAAATACATACATGCCTATATATGAATATATAAAATTGATGAAATTTTTTGCAAAAAACCAAAATAAACAAGTAGTTGATATCACTTTTTGCAAAATTTAAAAAATTGAAATAATTTTTAACCACAATCAGTTATCGTTCTCAAAATACCTAAGCTACAAGCTTCAACAATGGCAACCATCATTATCAACCAGACTCTTGAGACCGCAGTCAAGACCATGCTGAACAAGCATGCAACTGACTGTGTGAAGGCACTCTCTGAGAAGTACGGGTTCGATCTTGAAGAAGCACTGCGAGACCTTGATCTCGAGGGTGTGAAGGTTGTCAAGAAGGAGAAGGCTTCTCCAAAGAGCTCTCCCAAAGCGGAACCCAAGTCCACCAAGGGCAAGGGAAAGGCTAAGGAAGAGAAGGAACCAAAGGAAAAGAAGCCAAGAAAGCCAAGTGGGTACCAAGCCTTCATGAAAGCTATGCGGGCTGAGATCAAGGAGGAGCTCCAAGCCATGTCTATGGAAGAGCTTCAAGCGGAACTCGAGCTTGAAAGTGAACCGGAGAAGTTCCATCCCAAGCATGTGCTCACTTGCCTTGGAAAGCGGTGGAAAGCCTTGTCTGAAGAGGAACAAGGAGAGTGGAATGACACGGCAAGCTCTGGTGCAGAGAGTGATTAAGAAGTAAATAGATAAATGTATAAGGGATTGGTACGGTAGAAAAATGGGAAAAAAATACAAAAAAAAAGCATGGAAAATTGGCTTAGGCCTTTTTTCACTTTTTTTCTCTCTAACCACAAAATAAAAATTGAAATGAATTACCAACTTATTGGGTAAGTTGTACCAAAATTGCTATTCAACAAGTGATGACCTCAACAGAAAAGATGTCACTTGAACAGCAGATTGAGCTCGGAGTAGTGACAATCTTCAGCTGGCCAGTTCCACTCGAGCAAATTTCTCGTGAAGAAAGCTTGGTGCTAAGCATTGTAACAATGAGTTCATGGCAAGATCTGTATCTGACCAAGATACATGGACTTTGGTCAGATTCACTTAAAGGCGGTTATAGCGAACCTGTGGCCGCGGTTGTAACCAAGAGTTGGGCTGAACAAGTTGAAGACGGAGATGAAATTGACTGGGATAACAAGTTGATGACTAGTCAATTATTAGAAAAGATTAAGTCAAAGTAGATTTGGGTATAAAGATTTTAATTATATAGATAACTATATAAATGTTAAGGTTTGGATGGGAGTGTTTTTTTTCTTGTTTTTTAAATATATAACAAAAAAATTGAAATACTTTAACAACTTATATAGGTAGATGTAAACCTGAGTGAAAAAATATATAAAGAACAATATGCCTACAATGAAGCAGGTCAATGAGATGATCACCGCTCTTGCTGAGGAGTTTGACTTCTCTGATAAAGAAGCAAGAATCTTCTTGAAACTTCCAATTGAGGTGGTTAATAAACCTTCAGCCAAGAATAATACGAGCCAGCCAGCCAAGCCTCGAGGTCGACCTCCCAAGTGTTCAACAGATACATGTAAGACAAAAGTAGAAAAGTCAAGTCCTACTACAACAAGGGGACCAAGCGCGTACAACATGTTTGTTAAGGCCGAATCATCCAAGGTTAAGGCCGCACTCCTCACTCGTTCCAACGGTGCCAAACTAGAGCAGGGTGAGGTGATGAAGGAACTCGGTGCAAAATGGAAGGCTATGAGTGATAAACAGAAAGCAAAGTATATTGATCAGACTAAGAAATAGTCAGTAATGTTGTAGAAAAAAAGTGTTATAAATATGCTTTTTTTCATTTAAGGTTATATAACTCAAATCCTGTTTTCTTACTCATTTCCGGTTTGTTAAAAAATAGATAGTATATAAAAATTTTTATTTTTTAATAAGGTTCACAGCTAGGTTCGCTCGGTGCAAAACTAGAGCAGGGTGCTGTGATGAAGGAACTCGCTGCAAAATGGAAGGCTATGAGTTATAAACAGAAAGCAAAGTATAGTGCCTAGACGTGTAATGTAGGTAGAAGTGATAGGTATTATTAAATAATTATAAAATATTATAACAAAAAAGTATTAGATATTTTAATATTTTTTTATTTTATTTTTATGTTAGTTGCTTTTAAAAATTGATTTAGATTTTGCGCTAAGCCATATATTGGCATTCAAATACTGGAAAAGCGCAAAAAAACATCAATGAAAAGTTCACTTGTGAAAGTAGTGGATGTAAACGATTGGGATGACTTGGAGATTGGGAGAGTTGAAAAGGTGTACTGGGCCGAGCATGCGAGTATGGACGCTGAAAGAATGAAGGTAGAAAAGGCGGCGGAGCCGAGGGAGGNGGAGTTGGTGGAGGCGGGCTTGGTGGCGGCGTGCTTGGCTGCGGTGGTGGTCGCTTGGACTTGGGCGGTGGCAGTGGAGGCAGGCTGGGTGACAGGTACGGAAGCGGCAGTGGCGGTAGCGAAGGCGGAGAAGGCGGTGGTTGTGATGGTGGGGGTCACGGCTGCGACAAGGAAGGCAGCTAAGGCGGAGGCAAGGGCAGCGGCGATGTGGTCAGCGGTGGTGATGGCAGCGGCGGTGGCGGTAGAGCGCTGGTTATGGTGGCTTTTTGAGCTGACATAACTGCTGCTGTTCTGGTCGCGTGTAGTTTATTTTACTCAAATCCTGTTTTCTTACTCATTTCCGGTTTGTTAAAAAATAGATAGTATATAATAATCTTTATTTTTTAATAAAATAAAGACCTTATTTTTTAAATAAGGCTCACAGCTAGGTTCGCTAGTTCATAAAGTATATATTTAATTAAATTTTTTTTAAAATTGAAATTTAATTTCTCTCTTTTATATTTTTAAAAAATATACTTAATATGAGTGATTATTACTATTCTCCTAGCTGTAGTCCTACTTTTATAAGAGAAAATTTATCATTATGGAGTGATGAATCAGACATAGATACAGAAACTGAAATAGAAAATTTTAATTCAAAAATATTTACTTCTCTCGAGATAAAAGGAGAGAATGAAAATGAAAATGAAAATGAAAATGAAGAATATATAAAATTACTTGAAAAAAAAATTATTGATCAGCAAAAACAAATTAATAATCAAAAAAAATCAATAAAACAATTAACTGATATATATTTTGAATTAAATTCAATACTAACTTTACTTTGGGAAAAAACATTTAATATTGAAATTATAAAAACGAGAAAAGATATTATAGAAATATTAAATATTTGGTATCATAAAGAGTGGATAGATGAATAATAAAAATATTTAATATTATTATTTAAATAATAATATTTTTTTTAAAATTGATATTATAATCTCTCTATTTAATTAAATCAATTTAAAAAATGGTAAAAAGAATGGATAGATATTCATTAATTTCTACCTTTCTTCCTATTGATATTCAATTTAAAATTATAATAATAGCTGAAGAATTATGGTATAATAAATTAGTAAATATTATTATACAACAATGGTATAGATATATGGGGAGAAAAATTGCAATATTTAATATATCACTTACATTATCAAAATATTACAATAAAAAACGACAAATAAAAATAATTGATACTCTTTCTAATATAAATTTAAAAAAAATGAAATATATGTATAGATATTTTACAGGTAAAACAGAAGATATATATTATTGGACAACACTATTAAAAAAAGTATGTATAAGTTTAACTGATATACTATTAATGAATAAAGATATTTGGAAAGAAAATAGCACATATAGAGAGATGAATTATACAACATTTTGTTTTATTAATAAAATAAAAAATATTGATAATAAAATAATTAATGACCCAATTATTTATAGATGGTTAACTATTATGCCTTCAATTTATAGTAATAATATATAAATAATATATTATTATTATTATTATTATTATTAAGTATTTACGTAATTAATATTAACAAATATTTATATTTAAATTAATTAAAATTTTATTAAATACTAAACATGATATATATGTCAATTTATAATAATTTTCCTAATAATCTCTCTAATATCGAGAGTAATTTATGGTAAATGTTTATTTAAAGAAATTAAATCTATAAAATATATAATAGAATTGCTATTTCTAGAATTCATATTATATTTATTTTTTATAGTAAAATTGATAAATATAAAAATTAATTAAAATAATTTATAAAAATGGATTATTATTCTAGATTACCAAATGAAATTAAAGAATATATTCAAAATATAATTAAAAAAGATACTATAAAAAAATTACAAAAATTTAGAATTAAAAATATAGAAGGAAAAAAAAAGTTAGTTTATAAATTGATGTGGGATCTAAGTGAAAGAAATAATTGTTGGATATTTAAGGAACCAATAATTGGTATACATAGAATTAATCATCCTTATATAGAATGTAAAAATATAATAAATACAAATGACTTATATACAGAAAAAATTTTATATATAATAAATGATTTAATTAATGTAAAAGAATTTTTTAGAGAAAATTCAATAATATCTTTTAGTATTTGGAATAAATTTTTATGGGCAATATCAATGGGAATTTGGTATAATATAAATAATAATTTATATACTATTTCGGAAAATTTATATTGTTCATTAAGAACAAAAACTGTTCAAGGTGCTCAATTTAATAATGAAATAAGTTTATTTAATTTAGCACCGTCATTAATTTAAAAAAAATTTATAAGTAAAAATAATAAATTTTTATTGATAAAAAGAAATAATTAAGTTAGTTAATTTTATGTTTAATTATAATTTAAGTTATCTATTAAATTATAAATTTTATTTATATAATCAGTAAGTACATTACGATTTAAAATAATATTATTATTAATTCTTGAATTAATAATAATATCTCTCAGTTCTTCAATATTATTGTATAAGATATAAATTGATTCTAGATTATTATTATTATTATTATTATTATTATTATTATTATTATTAACATTAATTTGATCTAAATCAGGAAATGAGCTAATGTTACGGGTATCGAAATTTCTTTGAAAAGATCGACGACTTGGATAAAGATTATCAGGATGAAGCCAATTAGTTGAACGATTATCGTATGTAGAATTTTCTAAATATCTATTAATAGTAGTTTGAGGAGATTGAGGAGTAAAATTATGATTATTATTAAGATTTGTAGTTGAATCAGATGGTAGAGTAGAAGTAGAAGCTAAATTAGGAAAATATGAAAGAATAACATTTCTAAGAGCAATATTAGGAATAAGAACCAAATTAACTAATGGTAAACCAGTTAAAGGACTTATAACATTACCACGTCGAATCCATTCTTCAATACTAGATCTATTATAAGTATGACCATCAACACAAATAACAGGATCATTCATAATTTCATAAGAAATCGGACAATTAAATGATGCTAAAAGAGTAGGATCAATTAAAGATACATTAGTAGAATGTTGCGTATAGGAAATAGTAGAAGTAGTCATTCGTTATATAAAAATATTAAAAGTATTAAAATAATACTAAAAATTTCAATTTTTTTTTTAATAAAAATATAATATAAAAAATGAAAAATAATTTATTACAGTATTTAGTTGAATTTTTAGGAACATTTATTTTTCTCTCGGTAATAATTATTACAGGCAATCCTTTAGCTATTGGTTTAACATTAGCAGCAATGGTATGGTTTGGTGGAAAAGTATCAGGAGGTCATTTTAATCCAGCAGTAAATATAATGATGTTATTAGATAAAAAAATGAGTACGCTAGAATTTATAGGACAAACGATAGCACAAGTATTAGGGGCAATAAGTGCATATATATATTATAAAAGTATAAATTTAAAATAAATTTAAAATAGATTAATTATATAAAAATTGAGAGATAGTGATTTAAAAATTCAGTTCTATTTATAAATGTATTAAAATTTAGATAAGATAACAATGTTAATTCAATTGAATTAATATCTTTTAAAGAAATATTATTACAATTAGCCCATGTATAATTATCATATAATTCATCATTATTTATTTTTTCAGAAATAATAAATAGACCTAGAATAATTTTATACATCATACATTTATGAAAAATATTAGTTTTTTGTAACCTTTTCAATAAAATAAGTGTAGTAATTAATAAATTAATATAATTATCTTTTTCAATAATATTTTTATCAATTATATGATTAATTAAATAAATAAGATTATATTTATAATCTTTTTTAAATGATATTAAAACATGATTATATGTAGTATATTCATTTTCATCAGAAAATTGATTATCAATAATAGTAATCCATTTTTCTAAAATTGATATATCTATAAATTTTATATTTTTTTCTATAAATTGTTGATTATAAATATTAGTCTCTTGAAATGGATTATTTAAAAATGTGTTTTCTAAAAATGGATTAGACATAATTAATATAAATATTTGATAATATAAAAAAATCAATTTTTTATATTTTTAAAACTTTAAAAATAATATTAATTTGCAAAAAAGAATTTATTTTAATAAGACTAATTGCTTGTTTATGGTTAAAACAAGGAATATTATTGATAAAAAGAATAATTTGATTACATTTTAATCCAGCTTTTTGGGCAATTCCTCTACTATCTAATTTATAAATTTTAACACCAACTCCATTATTATCAGTAAGAGTAATGCCAACTTTTTTATTAAATTTATTTTTAAAATCAATATAATATAAAGAAATATTATCTATAGAAATCTCAGTAGAGAAAATATTTAAAGTAGAAATTTCAGAATATAAATCAGTATTATAATGATTATTATTATTATTACAACTATCAAATTCTGGATCTGGTTTTAAAAACAATATAAAAGACCTACATTTAGGACAAATAGCATTATTTTTACACCATTTAACAATACAAGTTTGACAAAAATGATGCATACAATCTGTACTATAAGATTTATTAATATGATTAAAACAAATAGGACATTCCATAATAAATAAATAATAAAAGTAAATCTATAAATAAAAATAAATCAATAAAATAAAATTATAAATATTTTAAAACTTTTAGAATATTATTCATAATAATTATTTAAAGAGATAACAATATTGTATATTGTAAAAGAAGCATATAGAAATAATAAAATATTATATCTATAATAAAGATTGCTTCTTTCTACAAGGAAACATACAGCAAAAAAAAAATAAAAATAATTCTTTTGTAATTATAAAATAATGTTTCCTGCAATTTTTTGAAGCTCGCATAGCTCAGTTGGTTAGAGCATCGGTCTTATGAGCCGAAGGTCGCCGGTTCGAGCCCGGCTGTGAGCATTTAAATTTTTTAAGAAATTTGTTCCCATGGTCTAGTGGTTATGACGATTGACTTTGAATCAATAAACACCGGTTCGAATCCGGTTGGGAACTTATTAAATTTTTTAAGAAACTGCAGGTATAGCATTTAGTATATTAGCCTTTCATGGGAATGTACTGGATGTAAAAAAATAGCAACGTGGCGCAGTGGTTAGCGTGTCGGGCTCATAACCCGAAGGTCCCTAGATCGAAACTAGGCGTTGCTATTAATATTTTTTAAATAAATGCCTTGTTAGCTCAGTAGGTAGAGCGCACGACTTTTAATCGTGTGGCCAAGGGTTCGAGCCCCTTACAGGGTATAAATTTTTTTTTTATAATTCCTAACTAGCTCAGTTGGTAGAGCGCCAAGCTCTTAACTTGGTGGTCAAGGGTTCGATCCCCTTGTTAGGAATATACATAGGTGCCCGAGTGGTCTAAGGGGTGTGACTCAAGTTCACATGGCATAAGCCTCGTGGGTTCGAATCCCATCCTATGTATAATGCACGGATGCCCGAGTGGTCTAAGGGGCCAGACTTAAGATCTGGTGGCGAAAGCCTCGTGGGTTCGAACCCCACTCCGTGCAATTTAAATTTTTTAAAAAATGAAACTTACAGCAAAAAAAATATTCTCTTTTAATGAATATAAGTTTCAGGCATCCTAAATAGCTAAGCTATTTTTTGTTGTTTTGCTCTGTTAGCTCAGTTGGTTAGAGCGTGCGGCTGTTAACCGCAATGTCACTGGTTCGATCCCAGTACAGAGCGATAAATTTTTTATTAAAAAGCCCGCGTAGCGCAATGGATAGCGCACTAGACTTCTAATCTAGGGGTTGTGGGTTCGAGTCCCACCGTGGGCTATTTTTTTATTTAAATTTTTTTTTAAATATAAAAAATTTAAATACTTATTATAATTAATAATTAAAATAAAATAAATATAAATTAAGTTAATATTATTATTATTATGTATTTTGATCTTGAATATTTGTATAATATTTTTAATAATTATAAATTTATTTTATTTAATAAACAACTAGATAAAGATAAATTAAAATTAGAATTTTGTAGAAGAGATAATATGATAGATAAATTTTCAATAATATTTCAACAAAATCTTATAGAGACTATAATTCCTTTAAAATTAAATAATAAATCTTTTAAAACAAAGTCCTATGATTTTAATTCAACAATTAATTATTTAATATTTCATATTGAAAATTATTCTTATAATAAATATATATGAAACATTCAACATTTTTAAATATACTTTATAGTATTTATAAGGATGATAAAAATAAATTTATGAATAATCCAACAGTTAATAAATTAGCTTTTCAGGAATACAAAATTGATGGCTCATTAAACCAAAAAAAACATTTTGAATTATTACAAAGTATTATTTATAAGTTATTAAATGAAGATTTAGAATTAGAATATTTATACTTTTTGCAATCATTATTATTTACTATTTTAGAAGAAAATAGTATAAGTTTAATGTATAATTTAAAAGATTCAAATTTACGCGATATTCTTTCAAAATATGATAGAAGCTTAGGACCAAATATATTTTATACTCCCAATAAAGGAATTAGCATATCTAATACACAAATACATAATTTAATAGATAAATTAATTAAACAAAAAAAATCAAATTATTCATTAAAATCTAAATCAATAAAAAGCTATCAACGAACTGGAAAAGGTACAAAAAAAATAAAAAAAATAAAAAAAATAAAAAAAAATATAAATAAATCAAAAAGAAAAAGTATAAAAAGAATATAATAATTAATATATATGACTGATTTAAGAGAAATTTCCATAACAATACCACAAAAAAATGTTATTAAAGAAGAGAAAGGAAAAAATGAATTATATGATAATACCTTAGAAAAAGTTAGATACTTATTAGACGCTACAAATTTAAATGTACTTAATTTACATATAATTATAAAATCAGTAATGGAAATAATTGAAGCTACTCCTATTAAAGGATCCGAACAAAAAAATTTTGCTATAAAAATTTTAAGAGAGATAATTGATGAAAAAGTAACCGGTGAAGAAGAAGCAATTTTATTATTATTAATTGATAATGGAACATTAGGTAATTTAATAGATTTAGTAGTTGATGCGTCAAAGGGCAAATTAAATATTAATGCAGTAACTGAAACAACAACAGGTTGTCTAGGTAGTTGTTTACCATATTTATTAATTAAAAATAAAAAAAAAATTAAAAATATAAAAGAAAAAAATATATAAATTAAATTAATTAATTAAATAATTGATTTAATTTAATCTATCTGCATAGGTTCACATTGATTTAATTCAAAGTCATTTAAGATAGTTTTATTATTCTGTTCAATCTGTTCAAATTGATTATTGAAACAATTAGATTGTTTAGAAATATTTTTGTATTCAATAATAGCATTAGAAACTCTTTCTTTATCTTTATTCTTTAAATTGACACAATAACTAATTGTATGTCCTTTATTTTTACAAAATCGACAAGAAGTATTAAGAAGAACAGGACAAGTAATTTTTGCATTATTACCACAACTATCTCTTAACCAATGAGTATTAGCTGTCTCAAGACCAAGATTGTGACAGTGTTTACAAAATGGCATATTTAATTTATAGTAACTTAATAATTAAATAGTAATTTCAATTTTATATTAATTATATTATAAAAAAATTGAAATTTGTTTTAAGTATATAAAGTATATGAAAAATAAGAAAATATAAAATGATTATAAAATTATTTCAAAACTATTTAATTAAAAATAGTCTTGAAATAAAAGATCATCAAATGGAATGCGTAAAATGGTGTTTAAAAAGAGAATTATATGGCAACATTTGTAATGGTAAAATTATTAAGGGTGGACTAATAGCAGATGAAATGGGATTAGGAAAAACTATACAAATGATTGGAACGATGGTTTGTAATAAAATGAAAACATTAATAGTATTACCAAGATGTTTACTAGAACAATGGAGCAAATTTTTAAAAGAAACTACAGATTTTTCAATTTTAATTTATCATGGAGCGAATAGAGAGAAAAATATAAAAAATATAGAAAAATATGAAGTTATAATAACTACATATAATTTAATTAAATTAAATACAAAAAATATTGAAGTAATTTTGCATAATATAAATTGGGATAGAATAATATTTGATGAAGCTCATCATTTAAGAAATAATACAAATATTTTTAAGGGAGCAAAAATTTTGCAAAGCAAAATTAGGTGGTTATTAACTGGTACACCAATACAAAATAATAAAAAAGATTTTTATAATTTATGTGATCAAATAGGAATACCAAATAAATATTATATAAATCCAAAAAATATATATAATATAATTAATAGATTTGTAATTAAAAGAACAAAAAAAGATATTAATTTAACTTTACCAAATATAATTTTTAATGAAATAATTGTACCTTGGGAATCACTTGAAGAAAAAAAATTAGCAGAAGAAATACATAGTGAACTTAATTTTAGTAATATTAAAAATAGTCCATTAAAAATAGCTAATCAATTGGGAAATGGGCAATTACCTTTAATGATAAAGGCAAAACAATGTTGTATTTATCCAATTCTATTAAAAAAATCAATAAATCAATTAATTAATAGACCTTTATATGATGATAATATCCAAGAAGAATTTCTTAAAAAAGCAATAAATGGAAGAAGCAAATTAAATAAAATTATTGAAAAATTATTAGAAAGAAAAGACAATGGTAATAAAAAATTAGTATTTTGTACATTTAAACTAGAAATAGATTATATAGAAAATAGATTATTAAAAGAAAATATAAAAACAAAAAAATTTGACGGAAGAATAAAAGAAAATGATAGAATTAAAATTTTAGAAAATAAAGAAATAGATGTTTTAATATTACAAATTCAGACAGGATGTGAAGGATTAAATTTGCAAATATTTAATGAAATTTATTTTGTAAGTTCTCATTGGAATCCATCAATCGAAGACCAAGCTATAGCAAGAGCATACAGAATAGGACAAAGAAAAAAAGTTTATATTTATAAATTTACAATGGAAAGTTTTGATTTAGATAATAAAAATATTTCAATTGAAAATTATATAATAAATGTACAATCTAAGAAGAGAGATTTGTCAAAAATATTTATAAAAAAAAAGATTAATTAATTATTATTTTCCAGTTCTTTTTTAGCTTTTTTATTTTTATATTCTTTATAAAAATTATATAATTCTTCATTAGTTAAATCATCGGTAGAGGTAGTTTGTACAAAATCCATTAAATTTTCTAATAATTCACCACCAACTTTTTCTGGAGCTATATAATTATTTGGAAAATTATAGTTTGGAAAAAAATAATTAATAAAAAAATGAAAATTAATACAAAAATAATATTTTTTTCGTAATTCAGCATTTAATATTTCTTGTTGAAACATTTTATCAATCATAGAAAAAGCAGTATTTAAAAATAAGATTGTATTAATATTTTTCTTTTTTTGATAAAAAAGAATAGTTAATCTTCTTGATTTTTCTTGATCCAAATTAAAATTAGATTTTTTTTGAAGTGCATTAATATATCTTATTTCATTTTTAATATTTTTAAGATTAGTAATTGTTTTAGCTCTTAAATCATCTATTTTTTTAATAATAGAAAAAATATTAGTATTATAAATAAGTGGGTATCTATATCTTATGCTTCTAGGTATAATAAATTGATTAGTTTCTTTAATTTCAGCAATTTTTTCATCAACATTTTTTATTTTTTTTTTCATATCTTTAATTAAATTTATTTGAGCTTTCTCTCTGCATATTGATATATTATTGTGGGAATATTCAAAGTTAATATTATTAGAACTTAATCTTGGATCACTAAATAATAATACTTGTCCAGATTGGAATTCTATAAAAGATTGTAATTTATCATATTGATGAGAAGAAATTTTATGTGCTTCTGAAGCAGCATCTAATTTTAAATAATTAATAATACTTAATAAAAATGCTACAAAAGCACTAGCAATTGATAGTATAAATGCATAAGAAATAGAATATCGGTCTTCTTTTGAAGATCTACAAGCAGTATTAAACATTTCTATATTTTCTAAAGGAACTTGTAAAACAGAACAAATAGCTGTTATAAAAATGGCAGGGAACATTAATCTATTAAGATGTGTAACTGTATAATATCTAGCTTCCATATAAATAATTTTTTGACCTTTTAAATAACTAGCTAAAATATCTAATGCAGAAGAATATTTATGTATTATGTCTTGTTGATAATATTTGTCAAGTTGAGTTTTAACATCATTATATGATAATTTTTTATATAATACTTTTTTTTTTTCATAATTTCTTGATTTACTAATTATTTTTTCATTATATTTTTGTAAATAAAAATTAGGAATAGAATTAACACATGCTATAACACCATGTTTTAATTGATTAAAAGGATCATGATTAACTTTATTAAAAGTTTGTGTTTCTTTTTCATTTGATAAATATTTAATTTTATTAGAAAGATTATCAATCATCTCAAATTTATCTGGCGAGTCTGTACTAGATAATTCAGTATTTTTTTCTGAAAAATTACTAATTGTAACACTAGAATCACTAGGTTCACTTCCGATTCCAGATAAAATTTGATTATTATTAAAGGTAATAATAGAATTCTCATTTCTTGGATCTATTTTAATTTGTGTTAAATCAACAATATTATTATTTTTATTTGTTGAAAATTTTGGAATACAATTATTCATTTTTATATAAAAAAAAAGAGATAATATATTTAAAATAAAATTAGTTAATGTAAAATTAGTTTATTATTTTTTAGTATAAGATCTTCCAAATTAAATTTTTTTTTAAGTTAATACTATTTTCATTAAATTTTTTACTTCTAATTCTTAAATTAATGATATCATTATTTTGAAAAGGTAAATCATCTAGTAATTGATTTAATGATATATTATCATCAGTTTTATAACGAATAAAAGATAATCCTTGATTACCAACTACATAATTAGGTAAATATTTATGAACATAAATATAATTATTTGATAAATTAGAAATTTCCGGCAAATATTTTTTAATATGACAATAAATATCATAACCAAAACATAATTTTATTACAGAATGTTGTTGCGTAATGAATGCATTAAATTTATAACGTATTTCTTTCATAGTACAAAATCGATTAGCATTAAATGGAAAAGAAATAGAAGATTGAGTATTTGAATTTTTATTAGGAGGATAATAAATAATATTAAAATACCAGATGTTTTTAAATTCCTGTTCCCACCATTCAGGGTAACATGTTTCAATATATTTTGACCATTTTTCATTAGAAATAGATCTTCTTTCTAATTGCATTTTTTTTTAAATATGGCAATTTTATTTTGACAATCTAACAATTCTGTATGCAAACTCATTTTTATTAAAAAAATGAATTAATATATAAATATAAAAGTAATTCAATTTTTTATATATATAATATTTTTATATTTATAATATAAATCAATTATGAAATTTTATGTTTGTTTTGTAAATCAGGGTTAAAACTTGAATGAAAAGAATGAAATTAAAAGTATAGATAAAAAAAAATAATAAAATATTTTATAACTAGTTTTTAAGTTATTGTTAAAAGTAAGAAAAGTAAGAAAAAAAAAAATTAAAAAAATGTAAATAATAATAGGTTTAAATATATAATAAAGTTTAATCAGTCGATCCAAATCCACCAGAACCTCTATTTGTAATAGTGAAATCTTCTTCTGATTTAACTAATTCAACTTCAATAGGAAAAGTAATATTAGGAGAACAAATTTGTACTAAGCGATCATTTTTATTAATAGTATATTCTTTCTGTTCTATATTATCAAATAATGCAATAATATGACCTCTATAACCAGCATCAATTATTCCAACACTATTAGATAATCTTAAAGGTGTTTTAATAGGAGTACTAGATCTACTATATAAGTAATATGATGAAGGTTTATTTTTAAATGTCATAGAAGTTTTAACTCCCATATTAATTTTATTTGCCCAAGAAATTATATTAATTGAAATATTATTAGGAACAAATAAATCAAAACCAGCATCCATATGATTTACATATTGATTACATTTCCATTGTTTAATATTTTTATTATGTTTATCAATAGCATCTATATAATTAGAAGCAGTTGTTTCATCAATAATATTAGGATCTAGCCAAATTTTTAACTTATATGTAGTCATTTTTTATATTTTAAATAATTAATATTTTTTTAATTCAATTATTTAAAATATAAAATTGAATTAAAAATATTTTTTGTATATGGTAAAAAAAAATGAATCTGAGTCAAAAAGAAGAGTTGTTTATTGCAATGGCTGCACTAGAAGCCTCAAAATCAGATGTTTTAATGAAACATGGATGTGTAGCAGTTGTAAATGGAAAAGTTCTAGCTAGAGGTCATAATGATGTAAATCGAACTACTTCAAAAGATAATTTTATTAAAAATACCTGTAGTTGTCATGCAGAAATTGCTTGTCTTAGAAATTTGTATTACCAAATTAACACTAATACATATGGTAAATATAGTGAAAATATAAAAGTCGTTTAAGGAAAAACCTGCAAAAATTTTTAAAAAAACTATATTATATGTAGTAAGAAAAGATTGTAGAGGAGATTTACAAGATTCAGCTCCATGCCAAGATTGTCATAAAACAATATTATCTCTAAATATTAAAAAAATAGTATATAGTGGACCTAATAATACATTTTTAGCATGTAAACCAGAAGATTTTAAAACAATCCATGAGTGTCAAGGTAAAAAATATTTTAAAAATTTAAATAATAATAAATGTATTCCATGTCGATAAATAAAAAATGGAGATATAATTTTTTAATTTATGGACAAACGCCAATATTATTTTGCCATGCAGGTTCTGGTAATTTATTATTTAATAAATAAAGTTTATTATTAGATTGGGGTAAACAATTTTTTTTATAAACCAAACAACGTAAATAAGTATTTATATCCATAGCTTTTTGCGCAGAATGAGAAATAGTACATTTATTAGTAATTCTTTTTGTACCTATAAAATTAGATCCAGGTATTCCAGAATTACATATATTGCCACGTCCTGTATCAGCTACTCCATTTATTTTATTAGAACATAATCCACAATTTTTAGCTATAATGTTATATAATATATATTCACCTTGTGAAGTCCATAAGGGTTTTTGGACAATAGGTCTAGATCCAGCAAAAAATCCACCTCCTTTTGGGCATACACATCCAGAAAGATCTTTAATTAAACCTGGAAATCCAGGTTCTGCTTGAATTATCTGTCTACCAAATTCTAATTGTTCAGATATAAATCCTCTTGTATTTTTATTACTTCTTTTAACTACTTTATCATTATTAAAACCTCCAAATCCTCCCGACCCACCAGGCAAAACTCCTTGTCCCGAATTAGTTATTTTTTTAACATATTTTCCACAACATCCACCAGACCCCATAGGTTCATTACCTCTAAATCTGGTATTATGAGTAGATCTAGCCAGATTAGTTTGTCCCACAACTCCAATATTTCTATGGGTTCCATTTAATGAAAATCCATAATTATCAATTCCACTAATAGGTGCTTTAAATCTTCTAGATTTTTTTTTTAATACAACAATAGACATTTATATATTATTATTATATTATATAATAATAATATAAATTAAAATACTTATATTTTTATTATTTGCTATCTCCTGTAAATATTTATAAAAAAATTAGCGCGAGGCAGTTGAATAAAAAGATTAATAAAGTTTAGCTGATAGGAGATAATTAATATTATATATAATTCTTTAAGTTTATTAAAAAATTGATTTAAAATAAAAAAATAAAAATTTATTTAAATTAAATAGAAAGAAAAATGCAAAAAGAAACTTTTTCCAATAATAATTATCTAAATGCATATAATAAAAATAATAATTTTAATAAATATAATAAGTATAATAAAAATAATAAAAAAGAAAAATATTCTTATCAAAATCAATCTAAAAATTTTCATAATAAAAAAGAAGAAAAACAAGAAAAAAAAGAATTTAAATTAAATAAAAATGAATTCCCAGATATCTTTGATAATAAAGAAATAGAAAATAAAGAAAAGTTAAAAAATTTAGATTTTTCACATATTAATTTTGAAGAAGTAATAGAATATAAAGAAGAAAGTTTATTAACAAATGGTTGGATTATATTAAATAAAGAAAATTTAAATAAAATTAAACAAGAAAAACAATATGAAAAAGAAAAAAAAAAAGAAGAAGATGAAAAAGAATATAAAATAGATATAAAAAAATTTAATAAAATTTATAAAAGAATGATTAATAATTGGGAAATATATAGAAATAAAGAAAATTTATTAATGGGTGATAGATCTAGATTTATAAATAATGATTTGGAAATTAAAAAAATGATAGATGAAGAAGAATATGTTAAAAAAGAAATTGAAGAATATAATGAAGACTTAAAAAATAATTTTATTGAAAAAGATCTAGATATTAATAATGAAAATAATGAAACATATGAATATTATTAAGTTCAAAATTAAATTAAATTAAAGATATTAATTTTAATAAATGACTAACGATCAATTTAGTGAAGAATTAAAATTAGATAATGTATGGATAGACAAATATAATAATGATTTAAAAAAACAATTATTTTTTTATATTGAACCTGTTAAAAATATAAAAATTTTTAATATTTATATTAATAATAATAAAATAATTTATTATCAAAAGAAAAAAATTAATATAGAAGATAAAAAAATAGATAATTTTAAATTATTAAAAATTATAGAAAGATTAAAAAAAATAAATAATGAAAAATTTAAAATAATAGATGTTTTAAAATTCCAAATTTTAATAAATAATGAAAATATACAAAAATTTTTAAAAAATGAATACTTAATAGAATTTCAAAAAATAGATTTATATAAAACAATATTTTTTAATGATAGTATTAATATATTTAAAAATTTAAATTCAATATATATAATTTATAAAAAAGATGAAATTAATCTAAAAAATTTAACTGCAAAAAACAGGCAAAAAAAACATAATATTACAAAAAAAAAATATTAAAATGGCTTAAAGTTATAAAAATATATGAGATAATATGAGTCATCCATCTCTATTAGCTGCACTAGATAATATTAATAAATTAAAAAATATGCAATTGGGAGAAAATTTAAATCCTGAGTATAAATGGTCAGAAAATATAGAAGAAGGTATATTACAATTTTTTTATCAAATAGCTGAGAATGGATCGAGTAATATAGAAAATTTAAAACAAATTTATACCAGTTTAATTATTTCAACATTAAATTTAATAGAATCAAATCAAAAACATCTATATTTAAATAATTTATATAAACTAATAGCTCAAACAAGAGATATAATAACAGGCAAAGGACTTTATAATATTTCATACATGATGATAGCATGTTGGGGAAAAATTGGATTAATTAATAAAAATTATGAAGAATTAGGATTAAGTTTAGCAGAATTAGCTATTGAAAATATTATTAAAGGATCAAATAAAGTTCCATTAGGAAGTTGGAAAGATATAAAATATTTTAGTAACTATTGGAAAAATGAATTAGGAATTAAAGGAACTCCTACTTTAGAGGAGTATGAAATTTTAAATAAAGATAGATTAATTATAAAAATTAAATATTTAGTTAATGAACAATTAAAAAAAGATATTAATAATAAAGTTAATTTGTCTCTTTTAGCAAAGTGGATACCTAGAGAATCATCAAATAAATTTGGTTGGCTAAACATAATCTTAGCTGAATGTTATTTTAATAATTATTTAATTACTGCAAAATCTCCATATCAAATTTCTCAAGCAAAACGTAAATGTTTAACTCATTTTAGAAAAATAATTACAGAAATAAATAAAAACCTTAACACAGTCCAAATTAAACAATGTGAAAGAAATTGGAAAGATATTAATTTTAATAAAAATGTAACAAGTATTACATTACGTAAACAAAGTTTAGCGTTTCAAAATATAAAAAAAAACGGAGAAAATAGAGAATATGACGATGATTATTTAAATCAAGATAGAAAAATATGTTCTAATAATTATAAACAATATATATTAGATTGTAATTCAGGAAAAAAAATAATTAAAGCAAAAAATATTTCTATAATTGATCTTGTAAGAGATGCAGATAATATAAATATGAATAATAAAATTGAATGTATGGCTCTAAATACACAATGGAAGGAACAATGTAAAAATACTAGTTATTTAAATAATATGATAGCTATGGTAGATACATCTGGATCAATGGAAGCTGATAATTCAAAACCATTATATAGTGCAATTGGACTAGGATTAAGAGTAGCAGAAAAATCAACATTTGGAAAAAGAATTTTAACTTTTAGTAACAATCCAGAATGGATTAATCTTGATGATTGTAAAGACTTTGTCGATTCAGTAAAAAAAATTAGAACTGCTCCATGGGGTATGAATACAAATTTTTTGGCTGCTTTGGATATTATTTTAAATACAGCTATTGAAAATCAAATAACACCAGAAACTCTAGCTGATACAACATTAGTAATATTTTCTGATATGCAAATTGACAGTGGAATAACTCATAATATAGTATATAATAATGATTATTTTAATGAATTTAAAAACTCAATGTTTGAGACAATAACAAATAGGTATATAGAAGCAGGAAATAACTCAATTTATAAAAAACCATTTCCAGTTCCACACATAATTTTTTGGAATTTAAGAAGTACAAATGGATTTCCAAATTTAAGTCAAACTAGAAATACAAGTATGCTTTCTGGTTCAAACGCAAATTTATTAAATTTATTTCTAGATAAAGGTCCTAAAATCTTAGAAGATTTAACTCCATGGAAATTACTCCAAGAATGTTTAAATAATCCTAGATATAAAGATTTTGATTTAACAAATAAAAATATTTTTTAAATAGATCTAAATAATATATATAGATAAATATTATGAATAGATTAAGAAATATAAATTATTATAACAATAATAATAATAACAATAATAATAATAACAATAATAACAATAATAATAATAACAATAATAATAATAATAACAATAATAATAATAATAATAATGAAAGAGTATTAAATAATAATAATGAAAGAGAATTAAATAATATTGATGATATATCAGGGGTAAATTTTATAAGAAGAATACGTCCAAGGTATTTTAATAATAATTTATTATTAACAACATATTTTCCTTTTCAAATACCTAATAATTTAGTATTAAATACCAATTTAGATACAAATTTAAATGCATATTATTTAGTAAGTAATCCAATAGATTACTATATGTATAGTGATAATGAAAATACTTTTTTAAGAACAATATTAGAAAATAGTTTTGAAAGTGATAAAAATATATATAAAAAAGTTTTATCAGAAAAAGGAGAAAAAAGTTTAGAAAATATAAAATACACTAAAGATACAACAATTAACTCAAGTTGTCCAATATTTCAAATTGATTTTGAAGAAAATGAAATTGTAACTAAATTACCATGTAATCATTGTTTTATTCCTAAAGCAATCAATAAATGGCTAAAGGAACAAAAAGCAATATGTCCAGTTTGTAGATTTGAATTAGATTATATAGAAATTAAAAATGAAGTATATTTAGAAGAAAATGAGACAAACGAATTTGAAATAAATGAAAATGAAGAAAATCTAGAAAATCAAGAAAATGAAGAAAATGAAGAAAATCAAGAAAATCAAGAAAATGAAGAAAATCAAGAAAATCAAGAAAATCAAGAAAATCAAGAAAATGAAATTTATGAAGAAAATAATAGAATTGAATTAATAATTAATCAAGATTTATCAGGAGTAAATTTTAGTAATACTTTTATAGAAAATTCTATAATTAATATGTTAAATATGATAGATGAAAGATATATACAGAATCAAATTCAAGAAGCAATTTTAGATAGTATATCTAATTAAAAAATTATTTTATAGTTAATATATATAAAATGGCAAGTGCATGGATACAACATGTTATGAAGGTTAAAAAAGAAAAAAAATTAAGCTTTAAAGATGCATTAAAACAAGCTAAAAAAACATATAAATCAGATCATAAGAATAAAAAAGAAAAAGGTACTCGAAAAAAAATAAAAAGACGTAATCATAAAAAAAAATGAGAGAGATAATTTTATAATAAATTCTATTATAATATAATATTATAATAGAATGAAGATTAATAAAACTTGGAAAAAATTATTAAAAAAAACATTAAAAGAATTTCCTAATTATTCAATAAAAAATGTTCTTTTAAAAACTAAAAAAAGATTTAATAAATACCAAAAAAAAATAAATTTAAAATAAATAACTTTTTAATTTATAAAAAAGTGTAAATTAGGAATAATTTTTTCTTTAATGAATTTATATTCATTTTCATTTAAAGAAAAATTTAAATATATACCATTATTTTCACCAGTAAAATTATTATCAAAAGTTGTATATAAAATTTCTTTTAATTTGGCAATAGTAGGCCTTAAAGAAGGATTAGGTGATAAACTATATAATAATAATTGAATTAAAATAATAATTAAAGAAATTTCATTATTCTTAAGATTATCATTTTTAAAATCAATAGATTTTTGTATCTTATAAATAAATTCTTTTAAAAATGATATACTTAAAGAATAAGTATCCCAAGTAGAATTGTATTTTAATAATTCTCTAATAACATAATTGTCACTTTTATTTACAAATTGTGAATAGAAATTATATAATTTTTTATAGTATAATTGCTTAAATTCATCACTAAACAAATACCAAATTTTCATTGAATCCACAATCTCTTTAATGATTACTTTAAGAACATATTCTGTTAATACACTTTCTTTTTTACTAGAATTATGTTCAACTATATATGAAATAATTTGAATTTCAGGACACCAAATATAATAATGCGGAGCGTAAATATAAAATATTTTTTTTAAACTTTTAATAGAAGAATAATTTTCAATATTTAGGAATGGAAATGATAATCCAAAATCTATAATAATAGGAATTTTTTTTTGAGAATCATAAATGATATTTTCAAATTTTATATCATATTGAATTATATTTTGACTATATAAAATCTGTAATGAATTTAATAAATAATAATATGAATTAAATAATATAATTACATATAAATCATTATCTCTTATTGAACTTACATAATCTTTAAATTCTTGACCTTTAATATATGGAATAGTTGAATTAATAAAATTTTTATTAGGATTTTTATCAATTATATTACAATCTTGTATTAATGATTTATTTTCAAATAAGGCCATGTTAATATTACAAGATTTGATTATAGGAGCAAAATATAAATTATAAAAAGGTATTTTAGTAATTTTTTTACCTATTTGTATTTCTTTAATAATATCTTCATCATTTAATTGAATTTTCGAGACAAATTTTTTGCTCTCTGATACTTTTCCTTCACAATTAAAATTTGGAAAATATACACATCCATATCCTCCTTCTCCAATTAATTTACTCATATATTTAAATATTATATTTTAATTATAGGTTATAAATTGATAATAACGATTTTTATAAGCTTTTTTAATTTTATTACTAACTGATTCATCATTTATATTTGGATATTCATTAATTAAAATTTTAATCTCTCTTTTAATATCATTTTGATTTTCATTACAAAAATTAAGATAACCAGTTGAAGGCTTATATTCAGGTAAATTTATATTTTTTTTAATATGCTCGTCCATTAGTTCGATAATTAAAACACTTAAAGTTATATAATCTCTTTTTTTATCATTTTTTATTTCTTTTTTAATTTCTTTATTTTCATTATTTTCATTATTTCCTAACAAAGCTTTTTGTCTAAAATAATATCTAGCAGATTTATATAATTTATCCTTAAAATCTCCAGTAAAATTTAAATCTTCTAGCCTTTTTTTTTCTACTAAAATAATTTCAATATTTTCATTATAAAATATTTCCCAAGCTTCTTTAAAATCATTACGAGAATCAAACTGATGTAATTTAGCAAATTCACTAATTAAATCAGTAATTTCTATACAAAATTTATATCTGAATATACTTTTCATTATTTTTTGCCTTAAAATTTAGTTAGCAATTCAATTTTTTTAAATATAAAAAATTTTATTAAAATTATATATATGTATGAAATAAGTATAATTCCTTATCTAAATATTTGCAATGAATATATAAAAATTATAACTATCTATCCAAAACCTCAAGGAAATTTATTATCAATAACTAAACAAATATCACCTAATAAACTTTCTCCATTTCAATCAAATAATAGTTGTACACAACAATGTATTTTCGCTATAATGGATTTTAATAATAAAAATAAATTTTTATGTATAGATAAAATTATAGAATTATATAATTTTTTAATTCAAAATGGATACAATATAAATGATCAATTTACAAAATTAATGCAAAAAAATAATTTAAGTCAAAATTCACAATTATTATTTTATATTAATTAAATAAAATTGATTTAATAAAATTATACTTATTCTAGTTAATGGAAAATAAAAAAGAAAATAAAAAAGAAAATATTTTAATAAATGAATATATAAATCAATTAAGTGAAGAAGAAAAAATAGTAATGAAAATAGCTGAAAAACAATTAAAATCCTCTTTTTCAATAGAAAAAAGTATTGGATATTTAAATTGGTTAAAAGAAAAATAGTATAATAAAAATATTTATTTATTTATTTATTTAAAAAATGCACACTCTTGGAGATAAGTGTAGTAAGATATAAATTTATAATTTTTTTATAAATTTTTTTTTTGATTATTTATTTTGTGTTCCTTATACACCAAAAACGGATGCAATAGAAACATACTTTAATCAAATAAAAACATATATTAAAAAGAACCGAAATGTAAATAATTAAGAACAATTAGAAAAGAATGTAGATAATGATATTAATAAAGTTAAACCACAAAATTATAAGAACTATTTTGAATATGCTTATAATTCGAATAATAATTATGTATTAAAAAAGAAACCTTCAACAAGACAACGAAAATTAAAAATTTATAAATAATTTAAATATAAAATTGATTATAAATAAATAAATCATTGGACTTTAAAATAAAATGAAATTACCTGAAATTTCTATAGAGCAAAATAATATTATACAACAATTATTGTTAAATAATAATGTCGTTGTAGATAGTGTTGCTGGAAGTGGAAAAACAACTTGTAATTTACATATTGCTAAGTATTTTCATAACAAACATATTCTATTATTAACATATAATTCAAAATTAAAATTAGAAACAAGAAAAAAAGCAATTAAATTAGGACTTCATAATATAGAAGTTCATAGTTATCATTCATTTTGTGTAAAATATTATGACGAACTATGTTTTACAGATAATATTATTAACAAAATTATAAAAACAAAAAAAATACCATCAAAACAATTTAATTTTGATTTAATTGTTCCAGATGAAGCACAGGATATAACAAGTTTATATTATGAACTTATTTGTAAAATATATAAAGATAATAAAAATATAAACACAAATATATGTATATTTGGAGATAAAAAACAAAGTATATTTGATTTTAATAAAGCAGACCAAAGATTTATTGAATATGCAAGTGAATTATTTAATTTTAATTCAAATAATTGGATTAAATGCAATTTATCGGTTAGTTTTAGAATTACATATGAAATGTCATTATTTATTAATAACTGCTTATTAAAGGAAGAACGCCTCATATCTAATAAAATTACAAATAATAAACCAAGATATATAATATGTGATTGTTTTGGAGATAGATTAGGCACGTCATCAAGAACATTTGAAGAAGTGAAGTATTATTTTAACCTGGGTTATAAACCGAGCGATATATTTATATTAGCACCATCCATTAAAAGTGTAAAAACACAAGTTAGACAATTAGAAAATAAAATTAAAAGAGAAATGCCAGATGTAATGGTATATGTTCCAACTAGCGATGATGAAAAATTAGATGAAGAATTACTAGAAGGTAAAATTATATTTTCAACATTTCATCAAACAAAAGGGTTGGAAAGAAAGGTTGTAATTATATTTAATTTTGATAATTCATATTTTGAATTTTATAAGAAAGATGCTAACTCTTATATATGTTCTAATGAATTATATGTTGCTACTACAAGAGGAATAGAACATTTAACTTTATTTCATCATGAAAATAATGATTATTTAGATTTTATAGATAAATTAAATATACAAATATATTGTCATTTTGAAGATACAGATTGTCATTTTGAAGATACAGAAATGGATATTAATGCAATTAACACAAATCTTAAAACTATAGATACATCAATTACAGATATTATTAAACATTTACCTGAAAATATTATAGATGAATGTTTTAATCAATTAGACATAATAACATCTCATACCCATAAAATATCTAAAATTAATATACCTTTAAAAATATATAATGAAAAAACTATAGAAAGTGTAAGCGAAATAACAGGAATTGCTATACCGAATATGTTTGAATTAAAACTTAAAAATGAAATGAATATTTTTAAAGAATTAGTTGAAAGTGATTTTGAAAAAAAGGTGATAAATAATGGTTGTTTAATTCAACTAGACAATAAACCTAAACAAAAAACACACAATCTTAATGATATTGATATAAAAAATGTATCATCACAAGAATTATTATATATATCTAATTGTTGGAACACATATAAAAATGGATATTTATTTAAGATTTATCAAATTACAAACTATGAATGGTTAGAAGAAAAAAATTTAACTGAATGTATTAATAGATTAAATGAACTAAATATTTCAGCAAACTCTTTATTTGAATATAGATTAGAAACAGAAAAAGAAATTGAACTATTAAATCGTAAATTAATTGGTTATATTGATTGTATTGATAAAGATAATAATATTGTATATGAGTTTAAGTGCGTGCAAAAATTAGAAAAAGAACATTATTTACAATTAGCAATCTATATGTATATGTATGAATTACATAAAATAAAATATACAAAACATATTACTAATGAATTCAATAAAAATAAAGATATAAAATATATAGTAAATAATGACATAATTGAATTACGCAATTATAAATCGCAGATTATAGAAAATATTCGTATTAATGAAAAGAAATTAATAGATTGTAAAAATAATATTGTTAATGAAAAAACAAATAAATACGTAGTTGGAGATAAAATTAAATATAAATTATTTGATGAAGAATTTGGTGAAATAGTTAAAATATATAAAACAACTGAAAAAGTAAAAGTAAAAAATAGTAATAATAAAAATATTGATATACCAAAAACATTAATATTATCTACAATAAAACAACTTAATAATGATGATGTAAAATTAATATCAGCTGATATTAATACTGAATTATATAAATTAAATAATGAATTAGCCAATATAGATAATTTAATAAATGAAAGAAAACAAGAAGAATTAAATAAATTAACTACCAAATTTGATTATGAAGTAAAATTATATAATAAAGAAACTACCTATATATTATTTAATATATTAACAAATGAATTTATTAATGTTAAATGTAATTTTCAAAAATTAAAAAAAATGGTTGAATACCTAATATATTCAAAATATATAAATAAAAAATCTATAACAGATGAAGAATTTATAAAAAATAATAAAAATATTTATAAATTCTATTTTAGGTAAAATCACTTAAAATATTTTAGTAACAACTCTTTTGATTTTTTATTTAATTAAATGGTGTGGATTTAAATCTTCAAGGCATGTAAATGGCATCTACATAATATATAACTAGAATAACCACAATATAAACAACCTTGTTTACAAAATTTACAAGGAATAATTCCACTTCCTTTACATAAAGGACAGATATAACTGAATTCTTTTTTTTTTGAAATATAATATTTAATATTTAAATCGATAGGTTCTTTATAATCAGGAATTAATACAGATTGAGAAAATTTTCTTTTAAAAGTAAAATATGGATTAATAATAAATTTTAGTATAGTCCTAATTTTTAAGATCATTTAATATTATTAAATCTTATTAAATCTTATTAAATGATTTCAATTTTATAATATTTTTTATAGTCTTTTAAAATCTTTAAAACTAATATTTTTTATAATTTCTGCTTTTTTTTTCTCTCTTTCTATTTTCCTTCTTTCTTCATCTAAATCTTTAATTTTTCCCTTTTTAATATATTTGTTACTAATCTCAGGAGAAATATATATATTACTATTTGCTGGTAACTTTTTATTTCTATTAATTGTATATATTGAATTAATTTGTTGATTATCAACTTTATTTTTTTGCTTTTGAAAAAATATATCACGTGCTTTAAATAATTGTTCTTTATAATCAATATATAAAATAGTACAATCATATTTAATAACAAATAATCTAGATACAACTTCTAAATATTTATAAGGAATATCTGCATCAGAATAGTATATAAATGATGATAAATCATAATCATAAGATAAAATAACATTACCACTAGGTGTAACTTCTTTAATAGAAAAATTTTTTAAATTTTTTAACACATTTTCAGTTAATTCTTTTTTATCCATATTTTTAAATTCAACACTTCCCTTATCTAAATATGTATCTAATTTTATACTTATATTATTTAAATTTTTATTATTTTTTCTTAAATATTTATTAATTAAAAGTATTACAAATAAAGTAGATAAAAATAGATCTATTAAAAAATTATTAACACTATAAAAGGATAATAATTCTGGGATATATATATTTATTTTATTTTTATAATATTCCGTATTATTTAAAATGTATTCTTGAATTATTTCAAAACTATTTTTAATATAAATCATTTTAATATTTATTATTAAAGATAATTTTAAGTAATTTATAAATTATTATTATTATATATAAATTATGACCTTACTAATTGAATTAAAAATTAATATGAATAACATATCATCTTTAACAGATATTACAAATAAACTAACTACTTTAGCGGAAAAATATAATTCTTCACTATCTTATTCAAATCATGAAATAGAAGGTATAGGTCATAAAATTTTAAAACATTATTACATTTATTCATTAAATTTTGAAGATTTAAATGAAAAAGAATATAGAAAGTTACTAAAAGAAATAAAACAAATTAATAATATAAAAATAGAGAATATACATAATGATAAAATAAATTATAATTAATTATTTTTTTTATTTTTTTTACTTTTATTATTATTTTTTTTTTTTGATTTTTTCTTT
>JGI10211J34971_10000598_pt1 | contig 29675 bp, 44 predicted proteins | sample Etolagsediment_FD_34971 | JGI IMG/M metagenome (IMG submission 34971)
ACATCATTCGGTTAATCTGACCAAACGATTTGAGTTAGATGTTGATGAAGTGATTGAAACATTTGGTTCCGTTGAGAAGTTTCAAGAACTTTTCGATGAAGGTGATGAAGAAGCAGAAAGTTTTGTCTACGAAGGTGACTACGAAACCGATGAAGATTGGTGGACTTCTAATAAGGGCGGTTATGATATCACAACCAATACATCATGGAAGTAAATGAAATGAGTGATAGTGTAGACTTTAAGCAAATTGAATATCATCAAATGACAATTTATAAAACTATGTCAGTTGGTAATGAATGGATTGAAGAACAGGGTTTGACTGTAGACAGGTTCAAAGAAATCCTATCACACAAGGGTAGTGGTTGGAATGCACCAGAGCCATATGGTGAAGAACCTACAGATGAAGAAGATGATATTTTCATGGAAATTGTTTGGGGTGCTGACCTAATGGACTCCGAAGAAGATTTGTGGACGGATCGTAAAGGCGGTTATGATATTGATTTTGAGTTGATTGAAGATGAGTGAAGAAGTAGAATTTTGGGAACATTACTGTCGTAGAGAACAAACAGAAATCTCTACACAAAAAGGTAAAGAATGTAATTGGTGTGGCGAAAGAGAGAAGGATAATGAAGAAGTATAGAATTTTTGGTGCTAAGTATCAGTTGTCTGAAAAACTGATACAGAATGAAGACCAATCATGGCCTGAGGAACTTACGGCAAGACCAAAAGTGTTTCATATAGAGATTACGAAAGATAAAAAGCGAGTTGCGTTTTTGACTCGTGATACATATAGTGAAGCAAAAACGGTTGCAGAAGAATTTTGTAGTTATGGCTAGAAAACTATTTAAAAATCGTTATGGTGATACTATGTCATTTGAATGGACAAGTGATAGAAATATTCTCTGGCGTGGTTCTAAATCAGCCTATGGTAGAATTGCCGTAGATGATGACGACAATATTGTGATGGTTGATCCGAGGGGTGGTCCATATTTTGCAAAAGATGATGTTATTGACTTTCCACCAGAATTTGAAGGTTATACGATAAAAGGTTTTCAGTCACATGAGGAAGGCTATATAATTCTTGTATAAGTTTGCGCCTATGGTGAAATTGGTAGACACGCTGGTTTTAGGTACCAGTGCGAAAGCGTGGGAGTTCGAGTCTCTCTAGGCGCACCAATGCGGGTATAGTATAATGGTATTACAATCGCCTTCCAAGCCAAAGACCTCGGTTCGATTCCGGGTACCCGCTCCAACTTGAGTATGTTAGCATGAAGTTATTATCTCTTAGATTGTGTGAACACGATTCAAACATTGCTTTATATAATGATGGCATCGTATCGTATCTCAAAACAGAGAGAGTAAAGCAACTCAAGCACCATGGCTATAATAACTTTTATGAATGGAAAGATGACTTAAAAACATACTTTGGTGTCGATGTAAAAGATATTGATGAAATATCAATAGTTCTAAGTCATAGTCCTACAATTTCAAATCCCAAACCATTTGTGTATTCTAAAACTGATGTATTAGATGTAGATTGTCCGGTATACAAAATAGAGCATCACTATGCTCATACTTTAAGTGCATGGATGTTTGATGATACAGAATATCAGATTGTTATGGATGGTATGGGAGAACATTATGATAATGGAAAAGGATGTATTTGGTCAATATACAAAGACTATGAATTAGTTCATGCAGAATACAGTCGTAGTCTTCAAAAGTCATACAATCTTCTTCACAAGTATGGATATCCATCACTAGGTTCTCTAAATGATGCTGTGGCAGATGCTCTTGGAATTGAGGGTATGGGTTTAGATGTATCTGGCAAACTTATGTCACTACAAAGTTTTGGTAGTTTTGATTGCGAATTTTATGAAAAACATATCAAACATAAAACAATATTTGATATGTTGAAAGTGTTTGATCCTGATATATGGATAAAGCATAGAGGAAAGTGTATAGCAAACAACACAAAACTTGATTGGGCAAGAACTATCCATGAATCAATTCCAGAACTAATCATCAATACAATGGAAAGTCAAACTGACATAGAAAGAAACTCAAAAATTCTATTTACTGGTGGATGTGCCCAAAATGTTTTATGGAATACGGAACTGAAGAAACACTGGCCAAATCTTGTCGTAGCACCTCACAGTGCAGATGAAGGATTAGCGTTGGGTGCTTTGAAGTGGCTTATGAATAAACATAATGTTCAAGGACAGATACAAAACTTTCCCTATGCACAGAGAGATGAAGTTCCACCCGATGAGCCTACAGATGAAACTATAGAAAATACTGCACGACTGTTAGCAGATGGTAAAATAGTTGGATGGTATCAAGGACATGGAGAAATTGGTCCTAGAGCATTAGGCAATCGTTCTATACTAATGCATCCAAATATTGATAATGGTAAAGACATAATAAATCAAAGAGTAAAGAATAGAGAGAAATACAGACCCTTTGGTTGCACTATTCTGAAAGAATATCAGGATGAGTGGATAGATTTGCCTTTTGATTCTCCTTATATGATGTTTGTTGGTAAAATGAAAAAACCATTATCATCAATATGTCATATCGATGATACTACAAGACATCAAACTCTTGGCAATGAAAATCCTATATTCAGAAAACTTATAGAGAAGTTTCATGAGTTGACTGGATATCCACTACTTCTAAATACATCGTTGAATGTAAATGGTAGACCGATTGCAGGTTCGTTTGAAGATGCATACGAAGTTTTACAAAACACTGATTTAGATTATCTTATCTATGGAAATACAGAAATGAGGAAATAATGATATTCGCTATTGGACTAATATCTGCACTGTGGTTTACTGCAAATGCAGAATTTGTAAAAACAACCAATGAACAAAAAGCACAAGGTTTCGTGTGGGACAGAATTGATTGTCGTCAAAGAATCGAAGAATTACCAGCACTAACAATAGACACTCCAACAGGAAAAAGTCTAGTATGTTACAAACTGGTAAAGTAGTGCCACTGCTACTCAACAATTCAGTGGCTGGTGTCACCTGGGCAAAAAGGGGTTGACTTCGGTTAGCCCCTTTTCTATATTATAAATAGTGAGTAAATAAAACATACGAGGATGTCATGCTTACATTTACAGAGCATCAAGAACTAAAAGAAACAATTGGGCAGGCTGGACTAGACTATGAACTAAAAGTCCATAATGCTATGAAGACAGCCAATATTCCTGGATTGAATCCTGGCGACAAGCCTGGCGCTGGATTCTCAAATGTTGGTGCTGGTGATATCGAAGCATCATATAAAGGTAAAGCGTTTAACATTGAGATTAAAGCGGGTGCTAGGGATCAAATGGGTGGTGGTTCGTTTCGTTATGATATGGCTACAAAGACATTTACTCCAGCAAAAGAAATGGATCCGGAAGACTTAGAACTTTTGTCTGCGGCCGCAAAAGAGAAGATTGACGATATTGACAACTATATCAAAGCCGCTAGAAAAATTGAGCCAGTTCAGTTTCACAAAAACATCTCAGGCATTCCTCTAAAGATATCTGTTGATGCGAGAGCCGAGTTGAAAGCAAAAAAACTGCTTGCTAAAATCAACAAGAACACTAAGACATCTGCCGCCTTTATTGCTAAACACTATAACAAAAAGGGTGTTTATTATATCAATGTTGGTGGTGCTGGACTGTTCTATATGGGTAAAAATCCATTCAAACTTCCTGTCCCAGAACTGAAGGGTGAGATTCAAGTTGAGATGAGACTTGGTTTCGGTGGTGGTAAACTGTCATTTCCTACACAACCAGAGCCTACTCCTGCCCGTTCTGCTGGTCTAAGATTGCAAGGAAGACTCTTGACAAAAGGCAAATCTCCATATAGTCTAGATAATGTAGAAGACATTAAGAAACTGTTTGGTGTGAAATGAAAAAGTTCTCGTCTTATCTAATCGAAGAAAAGAATACACATATGGAGCATATTGAAGACAATGTGCTAAATGGAGGTGTGCAGGGTGCGAGAGAATCAATTAATTTTCTTAGGTCTCTTAGGGACATGCTTGCTGGTAATGCTGATGCAGGTGTCAATGTCAGTGTCAAGTGGGACGGAGCGCCAGCCATTTTTGCTGGAACCGACCCTAGCGATGGCCAGTTTTTTGTAGCCAAAAAGGGTGTATTCAATAAGAATCCAAAAGTCTACAAGACAGATGCAGATATAGATGCTGATACTTCTGGTGACTTGAATACAAAACTTAAATTTGCGCTGAAATATCTACCAGACTTGAATATTAAAGGTGTGATTCAAGGTGACTTTCTATTTGCTAAGAGAGACTTGAAAAAGCAGAAAGTTCAAGGCAAATCATACATCACATTTCATCCTAACACCATTGTCTATGCAGTTCCTACTGATGTGCCACTTGCTAGAGAGATATCTAAAGCAAAGATAGGTATTGTCTGGCATACGACATACAGTGGCACTTCATTTGAAACAATGAAAGCCTCGTTCGGTAAAAATATTGCTGATAGTCTTACACAGTCAAGTGCGGTGTGGTCTGTAGATGCTGAATATAAAGATGTGTCTGGAAATGCTACACTTACAAAAGATGAAACAAAAGAAATAACAGCAATACTTTCAAATGCTGGTAAAGTATTCAATAAAATTGATGCGGCTGGTCTGAATGGTATTTCAGATAATAATGAACTGCTAATGCGTATGAAGACTTTTCTGAATACTAAAGTCAGAAAGCAAGAGAAAGTTACAAATGTGAAAAAAGCAGTCACAGACATGATTGACTACTTTCATGGTTACTATCAGATTGAAACAGAAAAGCGTAAGTCTGAAAAAGGAAAAGCGGCTGTTGATGAAAGAAAAAAAGAAGTAATGAAATACTTCTCAAATACAAATAGAAAGAATCTTGAAAACATTCTTATACTTATGAATCTTATGGTTGATGCAAAAGAGATACTCATCAAGCAGATGAACAAAGTAAAGGGCCTAGATACTTTTCTTCTTACAGATAAAGGCTTCAAGGCCACAGGACAAGAGGGATTTGTTGCTATTGACAGAGTAGGCAAGAATGCTGTAAAACTAGTTGATAGAATGAACTTCAGTTACGCCAACTTCAGTCCAGAAGTCAAAAAGGGATGGCAAAGATAAAGTTATTATAAATACTGTAATAGAACAGAATCATTCTACCATGATTCGCAGTAAGAGTCAAGCGTTAAGTCTAAGGAAAACACGCAATGAAAAAATTAGTATTTACATTCGGGCGTATGAACCCACCTACAATTGGTCATGAGAAACTTGCCAACAAGATAAAGGCAGTAGCGAAGAAGGAGAAAGCCGATGCTCGTATCTATCTCTCCCATACACAGAACCCAGTTAAAGACCCGTTATCCTACAAGCAAAAACTTACTTTTGCTAAAAAGGCATTTGGAATTGCACACAAATCAAACGCAAAGCAAATCTTCCAAATCCTCAAAGAAATCTATGCAGACGGCTACACAGACATCATTATGGTGGTCGGTTCTGACAGGGTAAACGAGTTCGGAACACTTCTAAAAAAATACAATGGCAAAGGTGACTATGAGTTCGATAGCATCAATGTCATTTCTGCTGGTGAACGAGATCCTGATGCACAGGGTGTTGAAGGTATGTCTGGCACTAAACTTAGAGCCATTGCAAAGGCTGGTGACTTTGATGTATTCAAACAAGCCGCCGCATCTAAACTGTCAGATAGAGATAAAAAGAAGATGATGGACATGGTGCAGAAAGCACTTAAAGAGGCTATGGAAGAAGAGCATAATTCTAGATTTGATAAGTTCAGTAGTTATGTCCCAGAAGACTTTGATGCACTAGTAGAAGAAGCAGTGAAGACTATCAAAGTCGGTGAATCTTCTGTCGGTGCAAAAGAAACATCTTATGCACTTGTCAAAGAAAGAAAGATTCTTGCAATTGGCTTGAAAGATGAAATGCTCAAACTCGCTGAGAAAGAAGGCGGTAGAGTTTGGAAAGTCGATGCAGAAAGTCAAGTCGGTGACTTGGTTGAACAGAACGAAGATATGGGTGGATTTCTCAGGTCTTTAGGTCGCAAAAAGAAAAAATCTTCTGAGGTTGATGATTACTTCAAACTAAAAGATAAACTGCGTAATCGTAAACTAGATAAAATGTCAAAATCAAAGTTTAAAAAAATTGGTGAGAAGAAAGACAAAGAAGAAAAAGATGATACTGAAGTAAGACAGGATCCAGATATCAAAGACAGAGAGGGAACACAGCCTGCTGTTTATTATTCTGGTGACATGGCAAAGTCTACAAAGAAGAAAAGAGCCGCCGCTTTTGCAAAGCAAGCGAAGATGGCTGATGATGATCCAAAAGCATATAAGCCAGCACCCGGTGATGCATCTGCTAAGACAAAGCCAAGCAAGCACACACAGAAGTATAAGAAGATGTTTGGTGAAGCGAAGTTTGCTGTTGAACTGCCTAATATGCCAACAATGTATGTAGATGCTGGCTCAGAAGCAGAAGTAAAGAAGGCTGTAAGAAAAGTTGTAAAGAAACCAAAGTTGGTAACTATTACTAGAGTTAAGCCTGCTGAAATGCGTAAAGACATGAAAGCGGTTGTGACTGGTAAAAAAGATATTGGTATTGAAGAACAGAATCTTGAAGAAGAAATTAAGGGTTTGAAAAAGAAATCAGAGAAGTCTGGTATTGCTTATGATATTCTAAAGAAAGTTTATGATAGAGGGATGGCAGCCTGGAAGACAGGCCATCGTCCTGGCACTACACCACAACAGTGGGCGTTTGCAAGAGTAAACTCATTCATCACTGGGGGTAAAACTCGCACAACTGCTGATGCAGACTTGTGGGCGAAGCATAGTGGTAAATCTGAGTCTGTTGAGTTAGATGAAGCAAGAGCAAAACAAGCAGTTTCGGGTGGCAAGGTTCAGAAACTTGTTACCGCACACGGTCTGAAATTTAAGGGTAAGGTTTACAAAGAAATAGATATGGAACTGAAGGGTATTGATAACAATACTCAAATGGTTACATTTAATATTATTCATCCAAAAGAAATCTTTGGTAATGAAGTTAAAGTTCCATTCAAAACTTTGAGAAGAGGCCCATTCATGGCAACTGACACCTCAAAAATTAATAATGAAGCGGTGTCTCCAGCACAGCAAGCGGCTATTGCTATTGCTAAGAAGAGGTCTGGTAAGTATGACAAAGACGGTAAGCGTATTGATGAAGCGGAAGGTAAATATGAAAAGATTGGTGGTAAAACATACTATGCTGTAGTAAATAAAGCAGGAAAGAAGAAACTGTTTTCAGGCCCAACTCCAGCCGCAAAGAAATATGCTAAGACAAATGAAGCATATGAATATGGTTCAGATGAATATACAAAGCATACAAAAGATATGACGCCCGGTCAAAAAGATATTAAGGCGGCTTATAATCCTGATGATGATTTTAGTGGTAAGCCAGTCAAGAAGTTTAAGGACTTTAAAAAAAAGAGTCAAATAAGTGAAGCAATACAGTATCATCTAGACACAGGTGTGCCGTTTGCTGATAATATTTTTCGTCATGACTCACCATCGTTCTATATGTTCTTTCAAGAAGCAAGAGTAAGATGGAGAAATGGTGAACTAGAACCAGATGCGACAGATAAGCAGATACTGATGACTGACATTGGTTTGTTTGGTATCTATGAGGGCAAAGAAGTTCCACTTGATTGTCCGTTGATGGAAGCAGACAAAGATGTAGAACTCAACTCACCGAAACGAGGTGGTTCTAAGAAGTTTTATGTTTATGTGAAGAACGACAAGGGTAATGTGATTAAAGTAGAGTTTGGTGACACATCTGGATTGAAAGCAAAAATCAATGACAGAGAAGCGGCAAGAAGTTTTGCGGCTCGTCATCAGTGTGATACAAAGAATGATAAGACAAAGCCTGGATACTGGGCATGTAGATTGCCTTGGTATGCAAAAGCACTTGGTCTTGAAGGCGGAGGTAAATACTTTTGGTAAAACCATATAAAGACATACATTTAGCACCAAATGTCTTTGTTCGTGAGTTTGATCCAGAAATAGATAGTGATGAACTTGTATGGCACAGAGACAAGAAGAATAGACACTTTGCAGTGTTAGAAGGTAAAGACTGGTGGTTTCAAGAAGATGATAAGATGCCAGTCGAACTAGAAAAAGGTAAGATTTACGAAATAGAGAAGGGTGAATATCACAGACTTCTCAAAGGAACAAAAGCAACTCAACTTAGAATAAAGATATGGGAAGAAGAATAATGTCACTAGAAAGCACAATAAGAATGATGGCTGAAAAGAAAGTCGTCAAAGAAGATGGACACACAGATGTCGCTTCTGCTAAGAGACAGTGCAAAACTGCTATGGAAGATGCTCAAGCCATCATAGGTGTTCTAGATGGCATGAACGATGAAGATGCACTCCCTACTTGGTGGACAAACAAACTTGCGATTGCCGCAAACAGCATGAACAAGTTGAACGACTATCTGTCTAATCCAACAGAGCAAAATGAGGAAAAAGAAATGACAGATGTAAAAGAAGGTCGTATGAAAGAACTTGCAATGTATATTGACAAGGGTATGACTGCACAGCAAATCGCTAAGAAGATGAAACTTGATGTAAAGACGATTCAAGCACTAATGCCTAAGAAGGAAGAGGTTGAAATGCAAGACCTAGATAATCTTATTGAACAAGCACTCAATGAAGCAGATGACTTCAAGCCACATATGATGTATGACCCTAAGACTGGTAAAGCATACAAAGCAGAAAAACCAGAAGACCATGAGAGAATGGCGAAAATGGGCTACACACATGAGAAGCCTGAACTTGATGAGGCGCCAAAGATGAAGTATGCTCTTGTTGGCAAAGATATGAAAATCTATTCAATGGGCAGCGATGAGAGAGACTTGAGATTGGACAGGCGTTCTCTTGAAAAAAGATTCAAAGATGTTGCACCACTAAAAATGGCAAGACTTAAAACTGCACAAAAAATTGGTGATACTGTAGATAAATCCCAACTAAAGGAGGAGACAGTGAACGAACATACACACTATAAGATGGAGCCGTTTGGTGTTTCCAGAAGTCTAGTTGACTCTGTAAAAGCGGTTCTTGCTGGTAAAAAGATTGATAGAGAAGGCATCCCTGATGAAATTACAGATGAGGGTGTTGCTGACTTTATCGGAGCGGCATCTAAAGCGGCCGCCGATGGTAAGAAAGAGTTTAAGTTTGGAGACAAAACTTATCCAGTAACTATCAAAAAGTCTACTGCTGACAAAATTGCCAAGAAGATGGAAGAAGCAGTAAAGAAAGAAGAAGATGAAGAGCCTGCTGATGACGAGGCTCCATCAGATGAGAAGAAAATGAAAGATAAGAAGAACGAGAAGAACGGCAAGAAAGAGCCTGTTGAAATCGATCCTGAAATCAAAGAAGAAGCAGAAGGCGAAATGACTGATGTTCAAATGAAGAAGCGTGAAGAAATCGTCAAAGAACTTAAAAAGAAAGAAGATGAGTTCAAAGAAAAGTATGGCGATAGATATAAAGAAGTCATGTATGCTACTGCAACTAAGATGGCAATGAAAGAAGCAAAGAAGTAATGAAAATATACTGCGACATGGATATGGTTCTATGTAACTTTCTCAAAGGAGCAGAGAAAGTCGCTGGTGAACCATTTCCCGAAAAGAATGGAAAATATACCAAAGACGAAAAGAAAGCCATGATTGCGGCTACGAAAGGTTTTTGGGATAATCTTGAGTGGATGCCAGGTGGCAAAGACTTATGGAATTATTTGAATAAGATTGAAGGTGCTGAAGTAGAGATTCTATCTGCATATGCATCATGGGATCCATCTTGTAAAAGAGGCAAAAGAGTTTGGATTACAAAGAATCTAAAGCCTAAGCCAAACAAGATTCATCTAGTTCGCAGAGAAGATAAACAGAATTACGCAGATGCGGATAGCATCCTCGTAGATGACCATGGTAAAAATACAAGTGAATTTAAAAGAGCGGGCGGGCAGGCTGTCACGCATATAAATACTAGTAAAACAATATCCGAATTAAAGCGGATACTCAAATAAGACAAGGAGAAATAAAATGTCACTTTGGGGAATGAATGATGGAAAGTCGCAGTCTAATACGGCTACTGCTTCTATCACTGTAACTGCCGCCAATGCAACCGTTGTCGGCGTAAACACAAAACTAAGCACTGACTTTGCAGTTGGTGACTTTCTGAATGTTGGTGATAACGACTATGTTTTCACCGCTATTGCTAATGCTACTGTAGCAACAGTTGCAGTTGGTGAAACTGGTGGAACACTAAAAGGCGCACAATCAAATGCTGTCTACTATGTTCAAGAGAAGCCTAAGTATGTTGCATTCTCTTCAGTAGGACTAGATGCTAACAATGTCTACGGTGTATCAACATCTGAAATGAACTACGCAAACACCGCTGGCACAGAGTCAGACAATGTGCCTCATGCTGGTTGGAACCTAAGAACAGAAGGTTCTGGTGGTCGTGCAGGTCGTGTGTTCTATGAAACACTTGTAGCCGCATCATCTATCACTGGTGATGCTGGTGACGATAGCAAACTTCCAGAATAAGTTCTGATTGATTATTAGGAGTAGAAAATGGCAGACAAGAAGGTAAGTGCATTAACAGCCATCACACATCTTTCGAGAGATGATTTGTTTATGGTAGTTAATGATCCTTCTGGCACACCAGCCAGTAGAAAAATAACACTTGCCAACTTGTTTGGCAATGTTGTTGCTGAAACTGTGCATACAGGCGCAACGACACTTAGAGCGAACACAACAGTCAGTGGAACAAAACTGACCGTGGCTGCCAATTCTACTTTTAATGGCACTGTTACCTACAATGGTGATATCACATTCAATCGTGGAGCAACATTTTCTAATACAACAGTAAATGTTTTTGGCAGTAATACTATCATCAATGGAACACTTACATCAAATGGCGCAATAGCACTTGGCGGTGCTGTGTCTTCTGGTGGCAGTAATATTATTGGCTCTAATGGTAAAATCAATGCTAACAATGCAATTAATGCTGGATCCATTACTGAAGCAATGATGCAGACAAAGCCTATCTCTAATACAACAGCAAGAACTTTGATTAGTGATAGAATACAAGTAGCAAATACAAATACACTTATTGCTACGAGACTGCAAGTCGCTAATGGTGTAAGTAAGACATCATCTGAAGAACAAGTGATGGTAGCGAATCTTCATATCGACAGTGTTGGAGCCCTATCTGGCATTCAAATGTCTAATGGTTTGATTCAGATGTTTAGTGACACTGGATCACCAGCAAGAATTGATTTTCATTGTGAACAGAATAATACACACAAAGTTACTATACTAGCACCAACACACGCTACTCTTGGTTCAGATGTTATCAATATTTTGCCAAGTAAGTCAGGTAATGTTGCTACAACAAACAGTGAAATCTTTACTGGAACTACACAAACTGAAAATCTAACAGTCAATAGTCTTTTTAGACTTACAAATAAAGTTTCAGACTTTTCTACATCTAATGCTGTGACCGAATCTGTCACTGCTGGGTCTGTATATTATAGTAATACATATTTGTATGTCGTAACAGACAGTAATACAATTAAAAGGGTTCTATTGAGTAGTTGGTAAATGTTTGAAAATTTGAATGATGATAACTATATGTTATTTGCCGCAAAATATTATGAAAATGCACACTGCACAGATTTGTTAGAGTTTCATGATGATTTAAAAAGAATAAGATATGTGAAAAGACTTTTTAAAAAGTATGAGCAAACTGGTGAGTTGAAAGATAGATTAATATTTAATCATCTAATTATTCTGTATAATGTTTTTGACCACAGAGCAATGACACGAATGTTATGTTTTAAGTTAGAAGACCAGTTAAAATATCTGAAACCATTTTTGATATTTTTGAATTATTGGAGAACAGATTTTGGTCTTATTGATGGTAAAAGAATTTTAGATAGTGATATACCAATTGATATTGGCATAACACAGAAATTAAGAGAGTTAAATGGCCAGTAAGTTTGGAGACCTATTATTAGCGTATAATTTCATCAAGAGGTTAGTCACACCTTTTGATGAAACAGATGCGTTTAAGTTGGGCATCATTGATGAGCGTGGTAAGAAGATTAAAGACCCTAAGACTTCTGAAGAAGAACTTTCGTTCTCTGCATTTAATCGTCTTGTCTTTAACATCAAAAAACTTATTGAGAGACTACCTGGCGGCAGGACAAAACTTGCGTCATATGGTGCCGCTTTGTTTTTGATTAAAGAATCAGCAAACCCAAAAGAACACTATACAGAAGCAGAAATTATGCAAGCGTTGGAGGAAAACATGGACTACCTTGCAAAGCATGACAAGAAAACACTTAAAACTCTTCTAGAGGATGCTCCAGCAACATCAACTGCTGGTGTAGCAGGCACAGGCGATGATGCCGATACAGTGCCAGTTAAGAAGAAGAAAAAGGTTGTTGAGAAAGACGCCCGTAAAAAAGAAATGAAAGCATATCTCAAAGCATATCTTGAGCGTAGAGCAAAGCGTGAAGAACTTGCTAAGAAAGAAGAGATGCGTAAGCGTTTAGGATTGTAAAATGGCACAGTATCGCAGAGACAGACACGAATACCTAGCAAACGGTAACACTATCTTTGAGGTAGTGATGCTTGCTGATGAATATGGTAATCGTATTGGACCTGCGAATCCATCTGGCATGGCAGTAGATGCTTTTGGTAGAGCAAGAGTGTCACAGCCATTTACACTTTTTGATTCTTCACATCGTTTTGATGATAACGAAGCGTTTGCAACATCCAATACAGCAACAGCAACTTATGAACATTTCGCTAATAATGGTCTTGTTGTATTAGATGTTGATACAACAGATGGTGCTGAAGTTGTTCGTGAATCGAAGAGAGTGTTCTCTTATCAGCCAGGCAAGTCACTACAAATACTGAATACATTTGTTATGAACACAGCAAAGACTGGTCTAAGACAAAGAGTTGGATACTTTGGTGCTAATAATGGTATCTTCATAGAGCAATCAAACTCTGACATCTACTTTGTAAAGAGGGCAATAAACTCTGGCACTGTTGCTGAAACAAGAGTTTCTAAAGCAAACTGGAATCTTGATACACTCGATGGCACAGGTCCATCTCGCAAGACACTAGATTTGACAAAATCACAGATTCAGTTTATTGATGTAGAATGGCTTGGTGTAGGAACAGTAAGAACAGGTTTTGTTATTGATGGACAGTTTATTCACTGTCACTCTTTTCATCATGCGAATGATATTACAGATACCTATATGCAGACCGCTTCTCTACCGATTAGATATGAAATCAAAAATACTGCCGCAACTGCTAGTGCAAGTCGAATGAAACAGATTTGCTCTTCTGTTATTTCAGAAGGCGGTTATGAGTTGCGTGGAGAAAAACACGCTGTAGCAACACCAATCTCAACACCAAGAAATCTTACACCTGCCGCAACATATCTTCCAATCATTTCACTTAGACTAAAAGCAAGTGAGTTGGATGCTGTTGTCATTCCTGTCGGCGGCGCTTTGTCTGGTGTTGGTAATAATGCTTATTTCTCTTGGAGACTTGTTCGTGGTGGAACGACAAGTGGTGGTAGTTGGTCTTCAAATGGAAACTCTAGTGTTGAATACAATACTTCAGGAACATCATTTAGTGGTGGAAGAGTGTTGCGTTCTGGATTTGTAACATCGACAACACAGTCTGTTGGAGCAACAGATTTGATTGGTGAAAACTTCTTTGGTCTTCAGTTGAGAAGAGATGGACTAGCAGATACAGCAGAAGAGTTTACACTTTTGGTAGCATCAAAGGTTGATAACGATGACATTTATGCATCTCTTGAGTGGGAAGAGATTACACGCTAATGTATATGATAGAAAAAACAATCACTCGCTCAGACTTGGCGCAGATAGAAAAATATGCTGACAAGTTGTTTGCTAAAGTAGGTATTGATGTTGAGTTTACTCGGCATTTTCTTGACCGTGTGAATGATGAAAGAAACAAAAAGCAGATAACGCCCGCTGAACTAACTCGTATCTTCAAACAGATTTACAGTAAACACGGTAAACCAATTGCAAGATTAGGACCTGATGCTGAAGCAGTAATGAAAGATATGAGAACTGACATCAATATGCCTTTTGTGTTGAAACTTGCTGGTAACGAACTAGAACTTGTTGCTAAAACGATTATGCGAAAGAAGGATTTCAAGACCTCTAATAAAACTTTCGCAGTAGAAGAAACCTTGCAAATTTTACATAAAGAGTCAAATAAACAAGGTAAAAAGACATTTAAGGAGTTTAACGATGTTAAAGAAATGGATGAAAAGCAGAGTATCAGAGAGAACATCATGGGATGGCGCAATGCTCATCGCACTTGGGTTCCTCGTTCTGTTCATGGCGCCTCTCGCTAAGATAGCCGCTGGTATTGCAATCGCATATGGTGCTTGGACTATTTGGAAATCAGAGTAAATGCTTAAAATATATGCTTTCATAATGCTCATGGCAATTCTTGGTGGCTTAGGATATGGTGCTAAGTATTACTATGACACAACACAAAATACGATTGCCACTTTGCGTGAAAATAATGTGAAACTTGAGGGTGCAGTTGAAACTGCTGAATCAAGTCTTCAAACACTTCAGAATGATATGGCAAAGTTGGCAGAGTTGAATAAAGGTCTGCAAAATGATTTGAAAAAAGCAGAAGAGTATGGTGACAATCTAAGAAATAAACTTAGAAATATGGACTTGGTTGGAGATGCATTGAGAGATGCAGAAGATTTAGAAGGAAGAATGAATGGTGCAACTGCGAAAATTTGGCGTGACATGGAGCGGGACACTGGCGGTGCTGGCGATAAGCCTTTCCCTAGTTGGTTGCAGTCGAGTGACGCCAGAACCGGAAATCAAAGTAGTGACGAAAGTGGAGAAGACAACGGTCCCGATAGTAGCGAGACCGAAGCCGATCCAACTAATTGACACTCGTATCTATGTTGTAAACAAAGACAACTTAGAATATTTTATCAAAGAGTTTAAAGAGATAAACGGAGACTTGGCGTTTGTCGCTTTAAGTATTCGTGACTATGAAAATCTTGCATTAAATGTATCCGAGTTGAGAAGATTCATTAATCAACAAAAAGAAATTATCCTTTATTATGAGAAAGCCGTGACACCAGACGGAGAGGACGATAAAGGAAATGGCGAATCTACAGATAGCACAACAGATGGCGAAAGCCAGTGAGATAGCGTATCTTGATGATGCTACACAACAATACACTGATTTAGGATATACTGGACACACATTCTTTGATATTGATGGCGCACAATGTCATGCAGTATGGAACGAAACAGAATATGCTCTATGTTTCAGAGGCACAGAGCCATCAGAGATTGGTGATATTCTTGCTGATTTGAATGCTATACCAAAAGGCGCAATGACACATGGTCTTGTTCACTCAGGCTTCATGGGAGAACTTGACAAACTGTGGCAGAGTGTTACAGAGCATCAAGTAAAGCATGAAGGTAAAACATTCTATATTACTGGGCATTCTTTGGGTGCGGCAATGGCAACTATTGCTACATCAAGATTTGAAGAATACACAAAAGTTGAAGGTCTTTATACATTTGGTTCGCCGAGAGCAGGCACAAGAAGTTTTGTAAAAAATATTGTCACCCCACATTATCGCTTTGTCAACAATAATGATATTGTTACATCTGTCCCACCATGGTTTATGTTCTATCGTCATCATGGAGACTTGACATATATCAATCATTATGGTAATATAAGAAAAATGACTAAGTGGCAAAGAATCAAAGATAAGTGGAGAGGACGCTGGAGAGCATTCAAAAAGGGCATGCCTTTTGATGGAGCATTTGACCATTCTATGGGTCTATACTCACAAAAGATTGCCAAAAACGCAGAGGAAGATAAATAAATGATTGAACGACTATTTGACGATACTCTGTGGATATACACTGCTATTTTAGGCTCTTTGTTGGGTGCGGCATTTCTTGCATACTTCAAAGATACAAGAGCAGGATTGTGGTGTTATGCTAAGTTAGACCAAACTCTTGACTATCTTGTAGAAAGATGGGGATTGACTTGGTTTGAGCAACCAACAGACGCATGGAGAAAGAAGTATCCATATGTCACAAAGAAAATAGACGAACTAGAAGCAAGGATTTCAGCAATGGAAAAATCAGCCAATAAATGTGAATGCGGACATGACTGTCACTGTGGTGGAGAATGTGAAGATTGTGTAAACGATGTTTGCACAGAATGCAAATGTAAGGACAGTCGTGATGGACAATCAACAGATTTTTGACTATATTAACGACTTGAGAAAAGAGTCGAAAAAGGAACATGAATTGTTACATAAACGAATATCGGACATGAAGGATGAACTTCTTGCAGAAATGAAAGAGATTCGTAATGAGCAAGCGGCTGTAAACAGACGCATGGACAATCGTGTGACTGCACTTGAGCGTTGGAAGTGGACTATCATTGGTGGTGCTGTCGTTCTAGGCTTTTTCTTATCTGGTGGAGTAGAAGCAATTTCTAAACTTTTGTCTTGACATTCTAAGAATTTCCCACTAAAATCTATTACATTATGAGCAACTATATTGACCTAAAATACCTGAACATCTTGTCAGGTCAACTTTCGCAGTTCAAGCGAAAGGATAATAATCTATTCAACTTCCGTTGTCCGTTTTGTGGTGACAGCGAGAGAAATAAACTCAAAGCGAGAGGATATGTGTTTCTCGTTGAGGGCGCTTATTTGTATAAGTGTCACAACTGTGGTATCAGTGCAAATGTTGACAAACTTTTATCTCATGTAAACAGTAACTTACACCGAGAATACCGCACTGAACGCTTTGTGGATAGCGGTAGGAAGCCCGTCCAGCGCAAGACCGGCAAGACTGGCATACAATTCAGCAGTAGAAAATATCACACGAATACACCGCTAAAAACGCTGAAAAAGATTTCACAACTTGCCTTTGACCATCCAGCAAAACAATATGTCGAGAAAAGACAGATACCCAAAGAGTATCATCGTAAGTTATTCTATGCATCAAAATTCGCAAAATTTGTGAATTCCTTAGTACCAAATAAACTAGATGAAAAGTATGATGAGCCTCGACTTATCATACCATTCTTTGATGAGTATGAGAATCTAATCGGCTTTCAAGGTCGAGCATTTGGCAAAAGCGCAGTCAAATATATAACTATCATGCTGAATGAGGATGCAGTCAAAGTCTATGGTCTTGAAGAAGTAGATAAGAGAAAGAAGGTTTATGTAACAGAAGGTCCTATCGATAGCATGTTTTTGCCTAATAGTCTAGCAATGGCTGGGTCAGACATGAAATCTTTGGGACTACAAGATGTTGTGTATATATACGATAATGAACCCAGAAGTAAGCAGATATTGAGTAAGATAGAAAAAAATATTTCTTCTGGTCATGCGGTGTGTATCTGGCCGAGTTATTTGAAAGAAAAAGATATAAATGATATGATACTGTCTGGATTAAGCATTCCAGAGATCCTTGGTATTATAAATGATAACACATTTCAAGATTTGAAGGCAAAAGTTAAACTTGCCGAGTGGAGAAAAGTATGAATGTAACATTGATTGACAGTATGGGCAATGATTTGACGATTGTGAATGCCGCAAGAGTTTCTTTTTCAAAGAAATCTTCTTGGGGTAGAAATATTCCAACTACGAATACATATGAACTATCAGAGAAAGATAAAAGACTAATCAAATACTTGGCTGAACACAATCACTGGTCACCATTCGGACATGGCTCTTTGCAGTTTCATATCAAAGCACCGGTGTTTGTAGCAAGACAACTAGTAAAGCATCAAGTCGGCCTTGTCTGGAATGAAGTCAGCCGTAGATATGTAGATGATGAACCAGAGTTTTATGTGCCTGAAAATTGGCGCCTTAAAGCAGAAGATAAGAAGCAGGGAAGTAGTGACGAGACAATTGAATTTAATATTGGATCCACGCTTGAGTTTTGTAAAGAGACTTACAAGAATCTTCTGAACAGTAATGTAGCACCAGAGATGGCAAGAATGGTGCTTCCACAAAATATGATGACTGAGTGGTATTGGAGTGGAACTTTATATGCCTTTGCAAGAGTGTGCAACCTTAGATGTAAGGATGATACTCAAGCAGAAACAAGAATTATAGCAAATGAGATTAACGAATTAGCAAAACAAAAGTTCCCAATTTCGTGGGAGCATCTTACAGGAGAAATCAATGGATAACTATCTGCCAACAGAATACCAATCATTTATTCATCTATCACGATATTCGAGATGGCAGCCAGAACTTGGCCGTCGTGAAACTTGGAGTGAAACTGTTAGTAGATATTTTGATTTCTTTACAGAACATCTTCAGCAACAGTGTGATTACACACTTGATGCTAAAGACAGAAAGCGTCTTGAAGAAGCAGTTCTTACACTTAACACAATGCCATCAATGCGTTGTCTTATGACTGCTGGTGAAGCACTCAAGCGTGAGAATATCGCAGGCTATAACTGTTCATTTATTGCTGTTGATTCACCTCGTGCTTTTGATGAAATTCTATACATTCTTATGAACGGCACCGGTGTTGGCTTTTCTGTTGAGAGACAAGATGTAGCAAAACTGCCATCTGTTGCTGATGAATTACATCCAACAGATACAACTATTGTTGTGCCTGATAGTAAACTTGGCTGGGCAAAGTCACTTAAAGAACTAATTCATCTTCTATATGCAGGTCAGATTCCTAACTGGGATCTAAGTAAGATTCGTCCTGCAGGCGCCCCATTGAAAACATTTGGTGGTCGTGCATCTGGTCCAGAGCCTCTAGACCAACTATTTCGTTTTGCAGTAAATATCTTTAAACACGCCGCAGGTCGTAAACTATCATCACTAGAATGTCATGACCTTGTGTGTAAAATTGCAGAGATTGTTGTGGTTGGCGGTGTTCGCCGTTCTGCACTTATCTCTCTTTCAAATCTAAGCGATGACCGCATGAGAGCGGCAAAATCAGGACAATGGTGGGAAGACAATGCACAAAGAGCCCTCGCAAACAACTCGGCATGTTACACGGAGAAACCGGAAATCGGCATCTTCATGGACGAATGGAAATCCCTTTATGACTCGAAATCTGGAGAACGGGGAATCTTCAACCGTGCATCTGCCAAAGAACAGGCTAGTCGTAACGGTAGACGAGACCCAGAATGGGATTTCGGCACGAACCCATGCTCCGAAATCATCCTAAGAAGCAAGCAATTCTGTAATCTTTCAGAGGTTGTTGTTCGTGCATCAGATAGCATGAACACACTAAAGAAGAAGGTAGAACTTGCTACAATTCTAGGAACATTTCAATCAACACTAACTAACTTCAAATATCTGTCCAGTGCCTGGACAACAAATACAAAGGAGGAGAGACTTCTTGGTGTTTCTCTCACTGGTATTATGGATAGCACTCTTACGAATGGCAAAGAAGAAGGCCTTGAGAAGAGACTTGAAGAACTAAAGAAAATTGCTGTCAAAACAAACGAAGAATGGTCAGCAAAACTGGGCATTCCACAATCAACTGCCATTACTTGCGTAAAGCCTTCTGGCACAGTTTCGCAATTGGTTGATTCTGCATCTGGTATTCATGCTAGACATAATCCTTACTATATTCGCACCGTCCGTGCAGACAAGAAAGACCCTCTTGCACAGTTCATGCGTGATTCAGGATTTCCTGTAGAAGATGATGTAATGAAGCCAGAGCATACCTATGTGTTCTCTTTTCCAATGAAAGCACCAGAAAATGCAGTGATGCGAACTGATATGGATGCCATTGAACAACTAGAACTATGGCTCACATATCAGAAGAATTGGTGTGAACACAAACCATCAGTTACAATCTCCGTGAAAGAACATGAGTGGATGGAAGTCGGTGCTTGGGTATACAAGCACTTTGACTGGATGAGTGGCGTATCATTCTTGCCATTCTCTGAACATGTATATAAGCAAGCACCATATCAAGACATTGATGAAACAACATACGAAGCAGAACTAAAGAACATGCCTAAGAATGTTGACTGGTCAGCACTGTCTCTATACGAGCAGTCAGACATGACAGAAGGCGCACAAGAACTTGCTTGTGTAGCAGGCGCTTGCGAAATCTAAGTCCTTGTATTAGGATTTGCACTCTTGAAAAATCAAGTGAAGGCATCTCATATTGTGTGGGGTGCTTTCGCACACAGGATGAAATTCGGGATTGGCTAATAATAACAGACGAATCAAAAGTTGAAATCATAAACGATTGTCAACAACGAAGGAAATCTTATGAAAAAAATCTTACACACGATTTTAGCAAAAGGACACATTATAAAATCAAAGTCGGGCGAGAAAGAATGGGTGGTAGTAGAAACAAGCGATGAAGAAGTTTTACTAGCCGCCATTTCGTCTTATAAAAGATTATCACATAAAGATGCCATGGATTGGAATATACTTCAAGAAGAAGATTTAAAGCATCTATAACTGTCAAATATTTGAATCACTAAATACTCACGATTCTTCTAAACATGAAAGGTATCAATATGCGTCCAGTAGATGAAATGCTATACGAACTAGAGTGTGACTCTTGTGGTGTATCATACGAACTTATTGTAGATGGTGCTGAAAAAAATGAGCCAGTCTACTGTGCATTTTGTGGCGCAGACATAGATATTGAACCTGACGAAGATGAAGACTTTATACATGATATAGATGATGAATATGATGAGTTAGATTTTGACGACTATAGAGACTGATTACGAAAATCCCTGGACATTTAACGGAAAACCATTTACTTCAGAGGACATACAAAAGTATGTAGGGTTTGTTTATGTCATCATTGACAAAAATACTGGTCGAAAATATATCGGCAGAAAGTATTTCCACACATTACGCAAGACGAAGGGCAAGACAAAACGCATTCGTAAAGAGTCCGATTGGAAGAAATATTATGGCTCTTCAGGAGACTTGCAGGCTGATGTTCAGACCTTTGGGAAAGAAAACTTTCAAAGAATAATTTTGTCTTTACATACGACAAAAGGTGATGTAAACTACGAAGAAGTAAAACAGCAATTTAAGAATGATGTTCTAGAAGACACTATATATTATAATGACAACATTAATGGTAAGTGGTATCGCAAAGCAGACCACATAGTTGAAGGGCGAATATACAATGAAGATTTCAGACTTTGAAAAAGTAAAAAAATTCTCATACCATCCAGACGACCAAGATACAATGCAAGTTAGATTCAGAGAACTGGACTGGCTTGCACCTATGATTAATGATGAAGGATGGAATCTAGAGTTCGGTGTTCATACCGGACAAACAATCAACTGCATTGCTACTGTGCGACCCGACTTAGAGTTTGTTGGCTTTGATTCTTTTGAAGGACTTCCAGAAGACTGGAACATGGGTCAAAAGATGGTAAAGAAAGAGGCGTTTGACAGAGGTGGTGAACTACCAGAAGTAGCAGATAATGTATCTCTTGTCAAAGGCTACTTTGATACAACTATTGCAGAATGGTTGAAATCAAAAGCGGAACACGGCTATGAAAGACCATCAGTAGAAGATAATACAATTTCTTACCTACACATTGATAGTGACATTTATTCGTCTTGTGTTACAATCTTTGAAAACTTAAATGACTATATCAAGCCTGGCTGTATCATTCGATTTGATGAACTATCATGCTGGCGTTATGTATTTCAAGAAGCATCACCCAAAAGTCTACAAAGAGTTTTCTATACAACATGGGAAGAGCATGAGTGGAAATCACTGCATGAGTGGATGGCAAAACATAATAGAAAAGTTGCACCACTATGTCGCAACTGGTTTCAATCTGGAACGGTGATTGTTACACAATGATTATCTCACACAAATACAAGTTTATCTTTGTAAAGACTCGTAAAACTGCTGGCTCAACATTTGAAAAGTTGATGTCACCATACTTGGGTGAGAACGACATCTGCACTGGTTCAAGTAGAGATGAAACACCTGCACTTAACTGTGCGCCTGATACAAATGGTCATATTTCTCTAAGCGATATTATGGGCAAGTATTTTTCATCAGGCACCAACTACGATATCATTACAATTGAAAGAAATCCATACGACAAAGTAGTAAGCAGTTACTACTGGCATCAACATATCAAACCTCATCAGTTTGGTGATATGTCTTTTGGTGTCTACATGAAGACTTGCAACTTGCTTCCACAAGATTGGAAACTCTACACGATTGGTGGATCACTGCAATACAGAACCAAAGTATTCAAATACGAGAATATGAATGACATATATCTTTGGTTAAAAAAGATGCGTGGACTTCATATTCCACTTGACAAACTGGGTCAAACTAAGTTAAAATCAGGAATTAGAAAAGTAAAAGATTATAGACAACTGCACAATGACAATACGAAGAAAATCGTATTAGACTTGTTTCCAGATGAGATAAAGGAGTTTCGTTATGAGTTCTGATCCTATTAAACTGTTCATCGGAACATCTTCAAACGGCGAAGATGCTAAGATTGAAATGGCTTATGAGTATTCGCTACGAAAGAACACTGATAGGCCTATTGAAATTGAATGGATGAGAAAGTCAGATGATATCAATTCATACTGGCATGGTTGGGAAGACAAACGCTGGTCAACGCCATTCAGTGGATTTCGTTGGGGTATTCCAGAGCGATGCGGCTTCAAGGGCCGTGCTATCTACACAGATGTTGATATGATTAATCTACGAGACATTGGTGAACTATTCGATGCACCAATCGCAGATGATAAGTGGATGCTTGCAAGAGATGGCAAACGCTTTGGTGGTAAAGAGTTCTGTGTGATTCTATTTGACAATGAAAAGTTTAATGGTAACATGCCACTAGTCAACAAATGGAAGCATGTAGATTCTGCACATCATCAGTTTATTCAACTGTTTATTCAGAATAATCTTGTTGGCGACCTTGACCCTCGCTGGAATAGTCATGATGGTGATACAAATGAAATCTGGCATCTACATTATACACACATGCCCACACAGCCTTGGCGCCCGGCATGGTTTACTGGTGAAGTAATGGACCATCCTCGTCCAGACTTAGTAGAACTGTTTCACAACACATATGAAGAAGCACTTGCGAATGGATATAAACTTGAAGACTATCAAGTAGACCGTGGTGTCAACTATGGGATTATTGGTAAATGAGCATTTATGGTGAAGTGCCTACACATCCTGTAGTGTTTGCGGCATGTGATAAACACTATTTCAAAGAACACGGACCATCTTTTATTTACTCTTGTAATGATGTTGGCAAAGATGTTCATGTTCATGTTACAGAAGCAGAGCAAGAGACATATAACATTGCAAATATTCTGAATACAGATACAGATGTAAAATGCACCTTCTCATATAATGACTTTGAGAACATGGGAAGAGGACAAAGAACATATTATGCATGTCTAAGATTTCTTGTGCTACCAATCATTCTACAACATGCAAAGAAAGTTATGACACTTGACATTGATTGTATGGTTATGAAAGATTTTGACTGGCCTGACAAGCCTGCGGGTTACTTTCCAAGAGAGCCTATTGCTGGGACAACAGGTTGGGAAAATCAAGGAACAAGAGTAGCCGCTGGTGCTGTATATATGGATGACAGAGCATTGCCTCTTGCTCAAGCAGTTGTTGAGCGTATTCATCAAGGACCATGGCAATGGTTTCTGGATCAAATTGCACTGTCTGAATCTTTTGCTAGAGTAAGTGAAGACGATGTGGTAAAGTTTGATGCTGAGTTTATGGACTGGGAGTTCAAAGAAGGCACAACTATCTGGACTGGTAAGGGTCCAAGAAAGTTTGAAAATCCTGTATATGTGGCGAAGAAGAATGAGTTCAATCGTCTTCCTAAAGCAACGACAAGGTGTTGGGCATGAGTAAAGTATTAATTCTAAAACCTCGTTTGGACTTACCTTTCAAAAAGTTTGGACTAGAGATTGCTAATAAGAATCTACCAGACATTCGTGTTCATTGGGGTAGATTTGTAGATACATTGTATACACATCATAAACAAAGGGGTGATGATGTTGTTCTTGTAGAAGCACAGAGATTTCAATTTCATAACAGTCTAGTAGAAGAATACAAGCCTGATATCGCATATATTCCTCATGTAGAAAAGCACAACTTTAATGGTGGTGATGAGTGTCGATATTATATGCAGACAGTTGTTCCTTGGCTGTTTACAATTGACAAGCAAGGCTGGGCTGGTGGTGGCTCATTTGTTGGTGAAGACTATGACACTGTAGCAGATGATGACGGTGCAACTTTCGCTAAGTTTCAAGACCGTATGAGGCGTGGTGAAAGTAAGTATGAACAGCCAAATAGTGACAGTTTCAATTGTATGGAAGACTTTATTTTCTGCCCTCTACAGATTCCACATGATGAGACAATCAAGTGGCACAGCAAAGTGAAAATGGAAGAACTAGTTGACAAACTTTGTCATTGGTCAAATACTAACAATCATGCAGTCGTTTTCAAAAGCCATCCAATGAATCCTAAAAGCATGGAAGAGATGCAGAAGATTGCTACTGGTCATGAAAAAGTAATGTGGATTGACCACGCAAATATTCATAATGTCATACCAAAAGCAAAAGCGGTGTATGTAATCAATTCTGGCACAGGTATGGAATCAATGTGTCATGAGGTTCCTGTTGTTCGCTTTGGTGATGCTGAGTATAATGATGCTGTAATTGCTGGTAATATCAACGATTTGAACGACACTTTCAAAAAAATTGAAAAAATCGACAAAAAAATTATGGTCGAAAAATACAAGAAATTTTATAATTGGTTTGTCAACAAGATTTGTTATGATGCTACAGATTTAGGAACCTTTATGAAATTAAAATAGTTTCAAATCGAGACTATTAAGTCAGCAATACTGACTTTTTATATATACAAGTGCTGATAGAAACTCTATCGGCACTTCTCTTTTTACATAACACTTTTATAGGGAAACTACGATGGCAACCAAATTTTTTGTTGCCCTAGTAGATATGTTCGGTCGCCATCGTTCATTGGGCAATCGACAAATCGACATCTGGGCAGAAACAGAATTTAAAAAGAATGCAGAATGGGCTAAAAACTATTATTACAGAACAGGGAGATTTCCAAGTGGCAAAGATATTTGCTAGAGCAGTAGGATTTTTTGAAAGAGTTGGCTATGCTAGAGCGGCACATCATCTATCAATAATGGGCTATAATGAAGAAGCAAAAAAGATTATGACGGAGTTTACAAGAAATGATTAATTTCTTAAAGATATTTACAAATGATTACTTCAAAGATATTGAAAGAAGAAGGGAAGAGGCTTGGCTTGCTAAGTCTAGTGACCTTGTTGACTTGGAACGCCGTCAGCGAGAACTCACTTACGGGTCGAGCAATCACAAATTCTTTAATGAAAGGTAGAGAAATTATGTGGCCATACACCGAACAAGAAAATGACTTTTTGTCATAAAAAAAGCAAAAGAGGACTTGACATGGTCCTCTTTTTTTGTTACTATGATTCGTAAATCAGAGAGGGCATTGAGGTTGGTTGGCCCACAGTGAAAGTTCCATGATGATGGTGTGGGATTGAAGTTGCCCTCTCTGATTCCGTTATTATAAATAGGGTTACAGATGCTTTGGTTTTTGACAGGAATTTTTGTCGGTATCGCTGGATATAATTTTTGGTTAGCAACTTGTATGGTTTAGAATTAATGGCTTCGTAGTTCAACTGGATAGAACAACGGACTTCTAATCCGTAGGTTGCAGGTTCGAGTCCTGCCGAAGTCACCAAATTCACATATTAAAGTCATTAGGAGAAAAAGATGGCAAATGAAGTTAAAAATTATGTCACACTACTAGAGGGTAACTCTTCTGCTACAGCCGAATTTGATAGTCTGTTAGATTTAGTAACAAGTGGCGATTCATTCAATGCACCTCATGCAATGTTTGATGATTGGTCAACAACACCAGAAGAAACAGCAGATTGGTATACAGCAAATCTTGGTTCAAGCACTTGTGTTGTAACTCATGCAGATTCTTCTGCTAGTCTTCTAATTCTGGAAAGCACCACGACAGCACCAGAAGCACTTTTACTTAAAATTCATCAAGCACTTCATGCTCAAGATGCAGACTCTATTCTAGTTGTTCAGTATTCAGATGGAACACAATTTGGATCGATGGTATTCGCTGGTGGTAGTCTATATAACAAAGAACATCAATCAGATACTAGTTCTCTGACTATTCCCGATGCAGTAACTCAGGAATTTACCGATGAAGATGATAAGGCGGCAGACAGGCAATCTATCTACGGCTCTTTATCACAAACAAACACTGCTATATGGGATTGGCAGTGGAATCAAATTGACACGGATGTAACAGCATATAAAGCATAAACTTTTGGAGTAGTATATTATGGCAAATCATGTTTCCAGTCGTATCGAACTGGTTGAGGGTAATGAAGAAGTAAGAGAGTGGTTTGAAAATCTAACTCTTAGTATGCTTGTTCCTGAAGAAGATAAGCAAGGAATCTTTGATTACTTTAAGCCCGTTCACGAAATGTTTGATGAGTGGAATGAATCAGAATCAGAGCAAGATACTTATGGCTGGCATATAGACAATATCGGCGCTAAATGGTGTCACTTAGAAGACACTGGTGATGCTCATATGTCATTTGAATCTGCATGGGGATATCCTGGAGAACTATTTCTGCGTATTCACCAAGAAGCACACAAGATTGATCCAGATGTAATTATGTCTATCTACTATGATGATGAGGGACCAAACTTCTTTGGTTCTGGTATCTATGCTCACGGTGAGCAGTATGATGAAGAGTTTTGGAACTCAGATAACTATCATCACATTGACATAAAGTTTTGGTGGGATGAAGAAGAAGATGGTCCAGAACCTGATGACTTTGATTCTTCTGAAGCATATGAAAAAATGTATGATATTCAATATGAAGATGTTCAAGGTATGATTGAAGGACTGAAAGAATATCGTGCAGAGATAGCAGAAGAAAATGCATCCAATTGAATTAACAGAAAAGCGCATAGAGAATGCGATGGAAGCCATGAATCGTTGTAAAGAGGGTTCGTGGGGTCATAACTATTGGGGTAGGGTTGTTGCCTATCTCCTCAGAAAATTAAATGGAGAATTAAATGAGAGACCTATTGCTAGACGCAGTAATCAAACATGCTATCGGACACATTGAGAAGCATAAAGTAAACATTGAAGTTTATCTGAATCAATCAGTGGGCATTGGTGAACACTCTGACATTATTGAAGCAATCGAAGTAGAACTTGAAGAAATTGCAAAGTATGAAGACCAACTAGAGGTAGTTCGTAAGCATTTCGGCAGAGGATAAAATGTCATATGTAGTGTATGGTCGAAAAGATTGTATTTGGTGTTATCGTGCTAAGATGTTCTTAGAACAAAGAAACGAAGACTTCAGATATATTGACATTAATGATGATTCTAGAACAAAGGCATTTCTTGCAAGTAAAGGCTTTAAGACTGTGCCTCAGATTTATCTTGACAATCAGCACATTGGTGGTTATACTGACTTAGTATCATATTTTGGAGAAGGTAGTTATGGTGACAATGCTTGAAAAGCAGTATGCAAAAGATGAAGAAATGAATGAGCAAATCAATCAAAGGTTAGCAATAACATCTGGACTTCATTCTGGTGTAGTGAAGGTTGAGTTTACAAAAAAAGATGGCACAACTCGTAAGATGATTTGCACTCTAAACAAACAATATTTACCAGAACAAACAGATATCGAAGAGACAACTAAAACAAAGTCGTCTGAAGCGGTTGCTGTTTGGGACTTAGAGAAGGACGCATGGCGTTCTTTTAGATGGGACTCTGTGAAGTCTTACACCACCGGAGTTAGTTATGAAACTTAATATTGTTGGTAGCACTAAAGATGAAGATGAGTTCTCAATGGGCCCATCACCGGACGGCACTTACACTGAAGCCAAAGGTGGCACAGAATTGATGAACAAAGCACTGTATGAGCGAGTTGATAACAACTTGCTTGACCAGTTCTACATCATCAAATCAAGAGTTAGGTGGACCGATCCTAAGAAAAAGAATATTCTATGGTTGCACGACACTTGGGATGACCCAGAGTCTCAGCATCTCAAAGATGAAGAAAAGCGAAAGCGTTTTGCTAAACTTGTGTTTGTGTCAAACTATCAGTTGCAAACATACAATCTAGCACTTGGTGTTCCATATGCTGAATCGTTTGTATTACGAAATGCAATCGATCCTATTTCATATAAAGATAAGCCAAAGGATCAGATTCGCCTGATTTATCATACGACACCACATCGTGGACTTAACATTGCATATGCCGCTATCGAAGAACTTGCTAAGATTCATGGTGACAGGATTCACTTTGATGTGTTCTCATCGTTTCAAGCATATGGTTGGGAAGATGCAGATAAGCCATATCTGGAGTTGTTTGATAAGATTCGTAATCATCCTCAAATGACATATCACGGCTTTCAGGAAAACTCTGTGGTTCGTGAAGCATTACAGCAAGCACACATCTATGCTTATCCAAATGTCTGGCCTGAGACTTCTTGTATCAGTGTTATCGAAGCAATGTCTGCTGGTTGTCAGATTGTGTGTCCAAACTTTGCCGCACTACCAGAAACAACTGGTCACTTTGCAACAATGTATCAGTTCTCAGAAGATATGAACTTTCATGCAAATGTCTTTGCGAACATGCTACATGCCGCTATCGAAAATCACAACACAGAAGACATGCAGAGAAAGATGATGTTCCAGAAGAACTGGACTGATAACTTCTACAACTGGGATTTACGGGCCGCTGAGTGGACAGGATTCTTACAAGGACTGCTGAAGTCATGAGACATGAAGATTATATGAAAAAGCGAATCAGAGAGATGGAAAAGACTACGATTCGCAGATTAGCGACTTCTGACACACCAAACAAAAGTTCAGAAGCAGATGCTATCACGCAAATACTTGAAAGGATTGAGAAAAAAATCGACAAATTAATCGAAAAAAGGGGTTGACATCAATCCCTTTTCTGCTATGATGTAAGAGTAACAAGAGAGGTGATTCGCAATGTTGACTACTGCTTTGAAAATTGTTGTCGGTACCATGGGATTTCTGATGGTTGTCGCACTTCCTATTATGCTTGTTTGGTAAGGAGTGAGAGATGAAAAAGTTTGTTATTACAGCCCATATGAAAAATGGTGATGCTTGGGAAACTACACGCCATACCAAAGAAGGATTGGATAATATAATCCAAGACATTCTCAGAGATGATGATGTTGTTAGTTTCAATGTTGAGGAAAAAAATGCTTAGAGATAATCTAACGCCTGCTGAAATGCTTGAAAAAGAGTTTATGGATTGGATTTGGACGCAAGAAACAATCAAAGGTAAAAAGGTTGTGAATCGTCATCTTGGTTTTGGTTCTTGGCCAGACATAAAACTCACACTAGAGGATGGCGCTTTTGTGAGTGCTAAGAAACTCTTTGATGAGATGATTGAAGAGATGGCTGGAGAAAATGAAGCAAC
>JGI10211J34971_10000600_pt1 | contig 29632 bp, 21 predicted proteins | sample Etolagsediment_FD_34971 | JGI IMG/M metagenome (IMG submission 34971)
TTCCTCATAAAGATAGTGCTGATAGTTGATTTCATAATAGTCGCGTCTGCCGCCGGTTCTTGAAACGGTGAGTTCTCCGGAAAGGGTGGTCTGTGTGAAAGCGTTCTGGTAATAATCCCAGCCGGTACTCCCCCTGAGGTCCAGCGTTGGAAAGGGTGTCAGGATCAACTCCGCGGTCAGAGGGGTAAAAGGCTCTTTTTCACCGTCCTCCTTCGCCTTTTGGAGGTCGTATCCCTGGTTCAGCCGAAAAATGGCCCACTGGTTATAGGCCACGTTACCGTTTTTGTCTTCCATCCGTGCGTCCAGGAAATTTTCAAGGGAAAAGGTCACCCGGTTACGATTCTGGTTCTCTTCGTCCTGATCAAAGGTGAGATACCAGGGGGTACCATAATCGTCCTGTTCAATGGGGCTGTACCAGGGGGTTTCTTCTTCGTCGTTATGATATCCCTGGTAGGTATAATAGATGGTGGGGGAAATCTTGTGCCGCAGTTTATTGGCGTTTCCCCAGGATGTGTCAAAAAACTTTTCCGCGCTGGTGCCCAGCCTGGCGCCGGCTTCATAAAGGGTTTGGTACTGATGGGTTTTTTCGCCCTGGTTGTCATCAACCCACTGGGAATTGAAGGTATAGCGAAGCGAGGGTTCAAACTCCACATAGGGCCCCAGCCAGAAGGGGAAGTTCAGTTGTGGCGAAAGGCTGATACCATGCCCCCTGTTGGCCTCATCGCTCCAGATATAGTCGTAATCCGTCTCAAAATTGAAAAACACCGGCCACCCCATCAGCTGTTCTTGAAGCAGGTCAAAATTGAGTCCACCCAAAGGTTGTTCCACCAGGTTTTTGGTATCGGGGTCTTCCACCTGTTCATAATAGCTGGCGATGCCTTGAAGGGTATAGGATTCACCGTCGCGGCTGAGCCTCAGGGCGGATCTCCGGGTGGGAGAGCGCTTCTCCTGAACCGGCCGTTTTGATTCTTCCTGCAGATCCGATCGGACTTCAAACCCGAACAGCTTTTCTTCAAACTCCCTGAGATAATCCTGGTCGCTGACAAAATCGCCGTCCAGCCGGGCGATAACATCCAGAGGAAGGTCCTGATCGGCGCGACCTCTGAGCCAGTAACGGGTCTGGTTGGTTCGAGCGTATGGGCTAATGTCCACAGCATCGCCATCGCTCAGGTTTTTGGGTGTTTCCTTGTCCGAAAGAATGTCGAATTCCAGAATGCCTTTTGAGTTTTGGCTTTCAACATATCGAAATTCCACCCCCTGCATGTACCCCCTTTTGGTCATGTAGCGCTGGTAAAACGTGGCATCGGTCTGGTCTGAAATGGCCCAGTAAAAAGGGACCATTATCTCTGCCCCGTTGAGCGTGGAGTAACCCAGTTTGGGGGGGAGCAGGCCGGACTGGCGCTTTGTTTTTGCTGGAAAAAACATATAGGGGATGTAGATGACCGGAAGATCCCGAATTCGAAAGGCGGAGTGCTTCACCGTGCCGTATCCTTCAACGGTCACTTTGACTTCGGATCCGGTGATGGTCCAGTCGGGGTTGGCGCCGTCGCAGGTCGTAATGGTGCAATCGTCGATTAAATACGTGTTTTCCCCTGTTTTTTGCATCTGACTGCCGCTGATATAATAATGGTTTGCCTTCATGAACAGACGTCCGTTAATGATTTCGCCAGTCTGTGTGTTGAGGTTGAAGGTCCCTTCCTTGCCCGTAATCACGTCACCGTCCGTTTCAATTCTCACCCCTCCGGCTACCGTGGCGATACCGGTTTTGGTATTGAAAACAGCCGACTGGGTATATAGAGCCTGACGCGCTTTTTTAATAACGACATTTTTTTCTGCATGGTAAGTGCCTTCTTTGTCATTATAGCTGAGGCTGTCGGCCGTGATTTCCCATGGGGTGTCGTCTTTCTCAATATCCGCTTTTTTGGATGAAAAATCGATGGCAAAGGTGTCTTGAACAAAAAAGGATAACGTGAAGACACCACAAAACACGCAAAGAATAACAAGAAGACAGCTTTGTTTAAAATTGTTTGCGTCTTGGCGCTTTTGCGATAGGCCGTTTATTTTACGGTTCTTCATGGGAAGGTCCGCTATTAAAAATTATCGGGTTTGTACCGTATGGGATCAAAAAAGGTCAGCGCTTCGCCGACGGTAAAAAGAGACCCGCAGACAACAATTAAATCCCTTGGGGTAGCAAGCGCCTTCGCTCTGTTAAGGGCTTTCGCAAGAGATGGGATGATTTCACCCGGTATGTTCAATGGGGGTGCGTTTTCCTTTAAAACACTTGGGTCCGCTGCCCTTGCATAAATCGGCCGGGTATAAAGTACATGATCGCTGATGGGGACAATCGCGCGCAGCAGTGCCGCAATATCTTTATCCGCCATGATGCCGATGATCAGAATCATTTTTTCATATGAAAAGTCCTTCTGGATACTCCGGGCCAAAGCTTTTACCGCACCGACATTGTGAGCGCCGTCAAGGAGAATCGTGGGATTTTCCTGAATGATTTGCATTCGCCCGGGCCATTGGGCTTTTTTGAGACCTTCCCGAATCTGACCCGTTGTGTGGGGGAATCCTTTGGATTCTATCCGTTCCATCATGCCCAGGGCAAGCGCTGCGTTGCGGGACTGGTGGATTCCTCTGAGCCCCAGCTTCAAGCTCCTCATGCTTCTGCGTTGGCCAAAAAAGTGAAGGCCCGATGGTGTACGGCGGTATTTCACGTCTTTACCCACCCGCCAAAAGGGGGCATCTCTTTCTTTTGCAACGTTCTTAAATTGTTCAATGATGGCGGGTTGGGTGGCGGCCGTCACCACATCGACGCCCTTTTTAATGACGCCGGCCTTTTCCATGGCAATATGGGAAAGCCGGTTACCCAGGTATTCCTGGTGTTCCATGGAAATATTGGTAATTCCGGTCACCATCGGGGTAATGACGTTGGTGGCATCAAGACGGCCGCCCATGCCCACTTCCATGATGGCGATATCCGTTTTTTCCCTTGCAAAATAAAGGATTGCCATGGCCGTGACGGCTTCAAAAAAGGTGGGCGGTTCGTCGGCATTGACCGCATGCTGCAATTCCTCAATCAATGCAACTGTTTTTTCCTGGGTGATCTCCGCACCGTTGATCCTGAAGCGTTCCGTGAATCGGACCAGGTGGGGTGAGACATAGAGGCCGACCTTGTAACCGGCATCTTGAAGGATTGATCCCATAAAGGCGGAAACTGAGCCTTTGCCGTTGGTGCCGGCGATATGAATATACTTCTGGCCCAGGTGCGGGTTTCCAAATGCCTTCAATAGATTTTCAGTCTTTGAAAGCCCAAACTTTATGCCGAATTTTTGAAGGTTAAAGAGATAATCAATTGCTCTGTTATAAGACATTTTATTTTTTTTATTGCATTTAGGGATTGGTGCCGAATGTGCCATTCATGACGAAGATAAAGCGTTAATTATTATTTTTTGGGCATATTTGCTGGATTTCTGCCAATTTGTCAATTCAAAACCTCAGATCTTTTCAAGGGTGGTATAGGACATGTGCAGCAATTTTCTGCCCGCAGTCTTGAAGAATACCTCAACCTTGTCGTCTGCGAGGAATTTGGAGACCACTCCGGTACCAAAGGCCGGATGTTTGACGCGGTCGCCCTGGGAAAAAGGTTGTGACGCACCCTTAGAGGCCTTCTCTGTTTTGGAGTCGCTCCACATCGGTCTTTTGGGAGCATTGAATCTTCTTGTCTTTCCCGATTCATGGCGGTAGACGTCTGGCGGAAGGGATGTGATGAAAGAGGACAGCCCGTCTCCGCCAGGCGTGTAGCTGGACCATGTGGGGGCTTCGGATCCCGGGTAGGAGATGGTCAGCCGGTCTTTGGCCCGCGTGGTTGCCACATACATGAGACGACGCTCTTCTTCCAAGTCTTCCGGGTTGTTGTAAGCCCTGGCGGATGGAAATTTTCCTTCCATGGCCCAGATGACAAAGACCACTGGCCATTCAAGTCCTTTGGCGGAGTGGACGGTGGACAGGGTCAGTTTTTCGTTTCCCGGCCCTCCGGTAATATCCTCTGAGCTACCGGGGGGGTCCAGGACCAGGTCGTCCAGGAAAGCCCTCAGTTTCCCATATCGCTCAGCCATCGGGACAAGCTGTTCCAATTCCTTTTGCCGTCTCGGGTAGTCGTCGTACCGCTCCTTCAGCAACGGGACATAATAGGCCATAACAAGCGTCACAGCCTCCGCGGGCATCAGGTGCTGAGGCGAAAGTCGCTCAAGCAGATCGCCCAGCGGTTTCAGGCCGCTGTCCTTTTTCCCCATTTTGGGCCACTTGCAAAGGTCGTAAGGGGGAATGCGATTATCTTTCATCCATTTGATGATCTTCCGGCTTTTCCCCTGACCAATGTTTTTCACAAGTCTCAGGATTCTAAGCCAACTGACGGTTTCATCAGGATTAACGACCACCCGCATGTGGGCCAGAAAATCCTTGATATGGGCGGATTCCAGAAATTTAAAGCCGCCGTATTTAACATAAGGGATGCCTTGTCGCGTCAGTTCGGCTTCCAGTTCAAAGGAATGATAAGCGGCTCGGAAAAGAACCGCAAAGTCCTTAAGGCTGGCCCCTTGGGAAACGGCGCTCCGAAGATATCGCGAGATGTGTGTGGCCTGCTCCTGCTCCGTATGGGTATCGATGACGCTTGGCTTTTCGCCGCCTTTCCGCTTGGTAAAAAGACATTTGGTGTATTTTTCATTTGCACGTTCCATCAGCGCATTGGTGAGTGCCAGAATGGGTTGGGTGGAACGGTAATTCTCCTCCAGTTTGATCACCTTTGTGTTGGGGAAAATTTTTGGAAAATCCAGCATGTTTCTAAAATTGGCGCCCCGAAATGAATAGATGGACTGAGAATCATCGCCCACCACCATGACATTTTGATGGTCATGGGCCAGCCATTTAACGATATCCGCCTGAATTCGGTTGGTGTCCTGGTATTCATCCACCATCACATAGGCGTACCGTTCACCCAGTTCTTTTCGAACGGCGTGCTCTTCCATGAGGAGTTGCCTGAAACAGATGATCAGATCGTCATAGTCCATGAGTTGATGGGACTTCTTGTAATCGGCATAAAGTGTTGCAAGGGTCTGAATATGGGGCGCCACTTCTATGAACTGCCCGTATTCATTAACCATGAGGTCCTGAACCGGTTGCTCAAGATTGCTTGCTTTGCTGATAATATTGGCCAGTGTGCCCCGTTTGGGAAACCGGGCCGGCTTTCCATTCATTTTGAGGTCGGGTACCAGGGTACGAAGAACCTCCTCCATATCCGATCGGTCCAGGATGGTGAAGCTATTGTCGTAGCCCAGGGCTTTGGCGTGGTTTCTGAGGACCTTGAAGGCCAGGGCATGAAATGTGCCGCCGGAAACAAAACGGCACCTTTTATCGGACAATTCCGATGCTCTGTTCAGCATTTCCTGAGCGCTTTTTCGAGTAAAGGTCAGTAACAGAATGGCTTCGGGGGGGACACCGGTTTCCACCAAGTGAGCCACCCGATAAATCAAAGTCCTGGTTTTCCCGCTTCCCGCTCCGGCGATGACCAGGACCGGGCCCGAAAGAGTCGTTACCGCTTCCAGCTGTTGGGGATTTAAAACCGTCTCATAATCAATTTTTCGGGTCAAATCTTGATTCCTTTATGTGGATCATGGTGGATGGATCCCCCTGGCTCATAAAAGCCCTTTTGGGTAGTGGGAAATATCAAAATAGAAGCACCAGCAGGGGACCCATGGCAATAATGATCAGGACAAAAAAAATGAAAACCGGCAGGAGAAACGCCATAATGACGCGTGCATAGGAAATTTGATGGATTTCGTGCAGCCCGATGACCTGAATAACCACTTTCCATACAGTTGCGATCCAGCCCCCCATAAACGGGATGATATTCCATACAAGGGCTGACTGTGAATACGCCACCACCCTGAAAGTGGATTGATACCCTTGCTTCCCTCCCCTTACTATCAATAGCATCAGGTGCAGGATACCACTGTAAAATATCATATTCAAAACGACCACCAGCGGGATCCCCACAAAAAGGGTAAGAAATATCCAGATGCCGTTTAAGTGTACAAAAACAGAATCACCGAAAGGAAGAAAGCCCAATGTGAAAAGGAGAACAGGCCAGAAAAAAGCCAGCATGTCTCCAAAACCCCCGATTAACAGACCGAATGCCAGAGGTTCTTTGATGCCTTCCGGGTAGCTTTTAGCCTTAAATAGGGCCCCCGGTTGAAAAAGTGCCTTTTTAAGCGTTAGAAAAATGCTGTTAAATAGCCCCAGGTCACCCCGTTTCTCCCAGGGAGTGCCATCGGGTTTGTCATTAGAATTCGGGGCCGGTTTTAAAGTGCCTGAGTGGATCAGTTCGGGGGGGCTTTCCGGGAGTAAATCGCCAGATTTTTTTCTGCGTAACAGGGGAAACTTCTCGTGGCAGCCGGGACAGATCGCCATCTTGGCGGCGGCGGGAATTTTTTTCTCTGAGAGCTTTTTTGAAAAGCCACAATAAGGACAGATCAGTTCAACACTCACTTCAAAGCTCCCTTTAGCCGCTTCTGGCGTTTTGAAAGGGTCTTTTTGTCGGACCACCGTTTGAGTCGGCCCATGAGTCCTCCCGGGGCAGAACGATCCAACGCTTCGCTTTTTAGCTTAAAGCCTTGCTCCGTATTCAGTGCAGCCTGCAGGCACTCCACACGATCAGCGCATTTAAAACATTCGGGCACAATTTCCCTTAAACCTTCCGTTCCCATCGGAAAGACATTGTCTAAGATTCCGTAGCAGTCTTTGGGGGGGGTAATCATGGTATCGGTGCCCTATTTCTCAATTTCCTGTTTGCCGGTATGGCATCTGAGCGTTGCAATATACACTATTCATCAGTACGAATAAACCCTGATATTAAATTAAATCCCCCTAAAATGAGGTGCAGTATAACTACACCCTGCCCCCTTCGGTAATTACCGGTAATTTCATTGACACGGGAAATGTATAATTCTATGATTCAGCCCATGGAAAGAACAAATCGAATCTACCTTGTCAGGCATGGCCAGGTAAAAAATCACGAAGAAATTCCCATATATGGTCATACGGATGTGGATTTGACGGAAACCGGTATGCTTCAATTGGAGCGTATGGCCGAACGCCTTAGATTGGTCGAGCCGGGCGCCATTTATGCCAGTGATCTTAAAAGGGCCATGACCGGCGCTCAACAGATCGGTTGTTATCATAATGTGCCGATTCACTTCTTGCCGGAGCTTCGAGAGATGTATTTTGGGGACTGGGAAGGATACACCCTGGGGCAAATCATCAGCGACTACCCTGATGAGGTGGAAAAGAGGAAAAAGAATCCGGCCCATTATGCGTGTCCGGGGGGTGGCGAGTCTATTTATCGGTTGTCCGAAAGGGTTATCCCGGCTTTTGAGAAAATACGGGCGCAAGAAGCGGGAAAAGAAACCGTTATCGTGGCCCATGGAGGGGTTAATCGGGTCATCCTGTCACATGCGTTGGGGTTGGATTTGAGTCGGGTTTTCAACATTGTGCAGGATTATGGCTGCTTAAACATCATTGATTATTTCCCTGATTCGGTTGGCGTTCAATTGGTTAACGGATGATGAAAAGCATGGTTGATTTAAACACGGCGACTGCCGGAAGTGGATTCGAAAACAATACTGCTGTGCGCAACGGGTTCGAAGAAATTCTACAGCGGGCATCGTCACTACAGGAGTTGGGCCTGCTGGACAAGGCAGTTGATGAGTATAAAAGCCTTCTGGGGACCGCTTGTCTGCCGTCAAGGATCATTCCCGGGATGGTTGCCTGCCTTCTAAAGACCCACTCGCCATCAAAAATCATCCATAAAATTGATGGGATGGTTCATGGATTGAAGTTAAGTGAGTTACGGATTGCCCAGATCAAGTTTGTCCTGGGGCTGGAAAACGAAAGACGGGGGCATGGGGATCTTGCCCTGGAAATGTTTAGAGCCGCTTTGGAAGCGGATTCTAAGAACAAGAAGATCGAACAGAAAATTGATCAGCTTGTTTCGAAATTGTATTCAGGTTCCAGGTACGATTACCTGCTTCGAAACAAAAGAGTGACTTCCGATCAGCTTCGTGCGGCGCTCGCCCTTTCCAAGAAGACCAAGCAGAGTGTTGAACATCTATTGATTGAACAATTCAATGTTCCGAAAAACGAGGTCGGAAAGTCCCTCTCTTTGTACTATAAATGCCCTTTTCGCTCTTTTGATCCGAAAGCTGAAGTTCCCGTGGAACTGATCGGCAATTTGAAAAAATCTTTCTTGCTGCATGATTCCTGGGTTCCCATGAGTTGGGGAAAAAATGGTGTGGAGATTCTCATCGATGACCCGGGAGATTTAAGAAAAACGGGCCAGATTCGGGGGTTGACCAAAACCACCCGGATTGTTTTTTCCGTTGGAATCCGGGAGGACATCGAAAAGTATGTCCTCAATTTCTTTAATAAAAAGGCCGAATCCTCCGCGGAAGACATGATTTCCGAACTGGATATGATTCCGGATATCGATTTCGAGGAGGAAGACGACGATTTTTTAGAGGAGGAAGATGATTTCCTGAACGAAGAATCGAGTCAGGTGGTTCGGCTGGTGGACCAGGTCATCATCAATGCCTACAGGAACAACGCTTCGGATATCCATATTGAGCCATCGCCTGAGACCCGGAAAACCGGTATCCGATTTCGAATGGACGGTGTCTGTCAGGAATACGCCCAGGTCCCGGAGCATATGGCTCGGGGGATCCTTTCCCGGCTTAAAATTATGGCGGGTCTCGATATCGCGGAAAGGCGGCTTCCCCAGGATGGGAAAATTAAATTCAGGCGCAAAGGCGTAAAGCCGTTTGAGCTTCGCATTGCCACCATTCCCACTGCCGGCGGTCGTGAGGACGCGGTTTTGAGGGTGCTTGCCAGTGCCGGGGCAATGGCGTTTTCCGATATGGGGTTGAGCGAGCGAAACATGAAAATTATGGAGCGGATTCTGGAACAGCCCTACGGCATGATTCTGGTGGTGGGGCCTACCGGTTCTGGTAAAACCACAACGCTCCATTCCGCCCTGGGCCGGATCAACAAGCCCGGTGTTAAGATCTGGACGGCGGAAGATCCGGTGGAGATCACCCAGGTAGGGCTCAGGCAAGTGGAGGCAAAACCCAAAATCGGTCTCGATTTTGCGAGAATTATGAGATCCTTTTTAAGGGCCGATCCGGATGTGATTATGATCGGAGAGATGCGCGATTTTGAAACAGCTTCCATCGGGATAGAAGCATCTCTGACCGGTCACTTGGTTTTTTCCACGCTGCATACCAACAGCGCTCCCGAAACCGTCACCCGCCTGCTCGATATGGGGCTCAATCCCCTCAATTTTTCGGATTCGCTGCTGGGTGTTCTGGCCCAGCGCCTGCTGAGACGATTGTGCTCAAAATGCAAGAAGAAATACCACCCCTCTAAGGAGGAATTTGAGGAGATTGTGTCTGAATACGGCCGTGAAGCGTTTGGGAAAACCAATATCGAATACGTCCCTGATTTGACCCTGTACCGCCCTTGGAAGTGTGATGCCTGCGCGGGAACCGGTTATAAAGGGCGAATGGGCATACACGAACTGCTGGAGGGCACACCGGAGATAAAGAGGCTGATCAAAAAGAAGGCCAACTCTGAGAAAATTTTTGAAATCAGTGCCGGTCAGGGAATGACAACGCTNAAACAGGACGGCATTTTGAAAGCCTTTTCAGGACTAACGGATATGGGTGAGGTAAGAAGNGTTTGCATTAATTGACNACGAGGCGCATCAGGAGGTGTAGGACAATGTCAAAGAAGGCCCTGGTTGTGGATAACGACTTTTTCTTTGTTGAATTCCTGACGGAACTGCTCGAAAACAAGGGGTATGAAGTCACTAAGGCCTACGATGGAAAAGAAGGGATTTCCAGACTTGAAGAATCGGCATTTAGCATCCTTTTTGCTGATCTCATCATGCCCAAGATAGATGGTTTGCAGCTGATCAAATTTGCGCGGAAGCGGTTTCCCTCGGGGCAACTGTCCATTATTGCCGTTTCAGGAACCCTGATTGAACAGATGGAGGATGTGCAAGATATCGGCGCCGATTACTGTGTCGTAAAAGGGCCGCTGGAGGAGATGACGGAATACATCGGCGGTCTTCTGAACAACCTTGGGGGGGCGGGTCAAAGGGTACCCGAATCAAAGGGTGAGAGTGTTGTTGATCCGGGGAAACTCTATCCCCGTCTTGCCACCAGTGAGCTGGTTGAGGAGTTAAATTTTCAAAAAGCGGTTTTTGACAGTGTTGGCGTTGGTATTCTGGTGGTGGATCGGGATGCAAGGGTTATGAGTGCCAATGTCATGGCTCTCGAACTCCTGAAAAAGCCCGTGGAGGATGTGTTGAACCTCAGAATTACCGATGTTTTCCCTCAGGAGGGACGGGGGCGGCTGGTGAAAGCTTTAAAGGCGGTGGCCAAAAACCTTGATTTAAAGCGTCACGGATTTCAATTGAATTTCGGTTCTGGGTCGCTAAGGCTGGTGGTGTCAATGCTCAGAATGGGCAAAGACCTGGATGGATGGATTCTGACAATGGAGGATATAGAATCATGAGTCGAACCAGTATCAGAAATAAGCTTATTCTCAGTTTTCTTGTTTTGCTCCTGTTGTTAATGATGATTGTGGCGGTTATCAATCGATTGACCCATGATTTTTATACGGCACAAGCCATTTCCGTTGCGCTGGCACTGGCAGCCGGCGCTATTTTCGGGGGCTATTTTTCACGGTCCATCGTTCGTCGCCTAAACAGCCTGAGCACCGTGGCAAAAGAGATCAGCCGTGGTGACCTTTCAAAAGATATCCCTTTGCTGAGTCAGGACGAAATTCGGGATCTGGAAGAAGTGTTTGCGTCCATGGTGAAGGATCTCAGAGAAATGATTTCGGATATCCAGAATGTTGCGGGTCGAATGGAAGAAACAAACCGGGCGCTCAGCAGCCTTTCGGAAAAGGTCATGGCCAGCAGTGAGGAAATTGACGAGTCAGCAATGGCCATCGCCAAAGGGTCTGAGCAACAAACCATGATTGTTCAGAAAACATCCCTGGTCATCAACAACAGCCTTGATCAGATGGATGCAGCGGGTCGACAGTCGGCCCAGACGGTTTCAAAAATTAATGAGGCATTGGCTAAAACGGGGAGTGGGGAAACCAAGGCCCGGGAAACCCTCAAGTATCTTGACAACGTTCTCAGGCAGATCGTGGAAAACACGGAGCCCATTTACCGGTTGAGCAATAAAGTGGATAAGATCAGGATGGTGATGCATGTCATGGACGAAGTGGCTCAGAAAACAGAGCTGCTTTCCCTAAATGCTTCCATCGAAGCGACCCGGGCCGGCGAAATGGGAAAGGGATTTGCGCTGGTGGCCAACGAGATAAGAAGCATGGCTGAAAACTCCAAACGATCTTCCCAAGAAATCGGGCGGATCGTAGATGATATATTTCAAGACAACAAAGCGGTGATTGAGGCACTTCGGAAAAGTGAGCAAGACGTGGGTAAAGGCCGTGGCATTATTACGGGTATGGTGGGCACCTTCAAGGAGATGGTATCGGGCGTTAAAGAAATTTCTTCCGATGTGAAATCGGTGGAAGCAGTGGCTTTGAGCCAGGTGAAGGAGATACGGGGTTTGCTCACTCATTTTGAGGCGCTTTCCCGCCTGGCCCAGGAAAATTTTGTTTCCACGCAAAAGACGACCGTCGGGACCAAAAATCAGAAAGAAGGTATGCAGAAGATCGTTGAGCTGATGCATTCTTTAAATACGCTCACAGAGAAAATGATGTCATCTCAGCGGCGCTTCAGGCTGCGCGGAGATTAGGCACCCATGGATATCTTTATTTTCGAAGCTTCCGATCATTACATCGGCATTGAAGCCAAATACATATACCGCATTGCGGATAATGTTAGTATTGTTCCGGTACCGCTTGTGCCAGCCTGTTATGAAGGCCTTATATATTACAGGGGTGATTTATTTGATGTGATTGATATGGGTCGCTTGATGGAAAATGAGGCTTCAACGCTGCATGATGATCCCTATATCATTTTGCTGAAATGGGATGCTGGAAAGCTGGGCTTGATTCCGGATCGGATCGTGGGCATGCAGTGGGTTGAAACGGAAGCCGGGACCGAAACCGTTTTCAATAAAAATGGGGATACGGTAAAGTTGATGACCCCCGACGAGATCTGGGGCAAGCTGGCAGGATTGGCTTATGGAACTTGAAAAATACCAGAAAATTTTCATCCAGGAATCGAGCAAGTATCTTGAGGAGTTGGATGCTGAATTGATCCAGGTGGAAAAAAACCTGCAGGATCAGCAGTTGTGGGGTGACATTCATGGCAAAATCCATTCCGTGAAGGGAATGGCCAGAGCGCTTAGCATGACGGATCTGGCCACCTTTTGTCATGCCATGGAGTCATGGTGTAAGCTGTTTCAGGAGGGGGCTAAAACGGCCGATGAGCGGGTCGTTCAATTGTTTTTTGACGGCACGGATCTCCTTAAGGCGTTTGTGGCAGGCAAGGGTAAGATCAGCGAGCCGGAGCATCTGGAAAGATTGCGTTTGATTTCAAAAGATCTGGCAAAAGACCCGGAGGAACTGAGTGACCAACCCGAGCCGGAGTTGCGGCAATCCGTTGCTCCGGGAAAAATTGAGCGCTTAAGGGTGGATTATACGCTGATCGAATCGCTTCTGGCCCGATCCCAGGAAATTATGCAGTTGGAAAAGACACTGCCCCCCCTGACCCAGGATCAAATTTCCGCGGGTCTTGGAAGCTGGATTAATCATTATATTTCAATGCTCAAAGGCCTCTACTTTCAGTTGGCTCAGCTAAGATTGATGCCCGTTCAGGATTTTGGTGAGCTGTTTGGAAAAACCATCCGCGATCTGGCAAAAGCCTTCAATCGTGATGTGAATCTTGAAATTGCCGGCGGTGAAATTGAGGTTGATATCGGCTTGATGGATCGCTTGAGAGAGCCTTTTATGCACCTGCTGCGAAACGCCGTGGCCCATGGTATTGAACCTCCGGACGAAAGGGAAAAAGCCGGTAAGGCCCGTGACGGAAAAATTGTTCTGAAAGCCGAAAGGCGTGGGGACCAACTCATGCTGACGGTCAGTGACGATGGCCGGGGTCTCGACCGGGAGGCGATCCGTGCATACCTCAAGAACAAGATGGGAATGCGCCAAGAGGATATGAAGGCACTTTCAAACGAACAGCTCCTCGGTATTATCTGTAGACCGGACTTTTCATCTGCAAGTGAGACGACACAGCTGGCGGGAAGAGGGATCGGCATGAATGTCATCGCTCAGGCCATAGAGTATCTGGGCGGTACCATGAACATTCACTCGGAGCCTTCCATAGGGACTCGGTTTGTTATAAGCCTGCCTCTTTCTCTTTCCATTATTTATGCGGTGATTTTCAGGTTGGGAAAATATACCTTCGCCATTCCCACAAGCCATGTGGAAGCCATTGAAAGTATAGACTCAAAATCTTCCGAAAAAGTTTCGGAATTGTGTGATTTAAAAGGCCTGTTGCGAATGGACGGGGAAGGTACGGGCAAAGGCCATATCATCCGGATGCGGCGGCCTCCCAAACCCGTTGTTTCAGCCGAGGAGCGAAAAGGATTGGGGATTGCGGCAGATGCTATTATCGGTAACATGCCACTCATGGCCATTCCGTTGGGAGAGCTCCTCGCCAAGACGGGGCTTTTTGCCGGTGTGGGCATCATGGAAAACGGTGATATTTCCCTGATCCTCGATCTTGAGAAAATTCAAGCGGCTGCGGCATAAGAGGGCCATTATATTTTTTATTGATTAAATTAAGGTTGACATTTTTTCCGTCGGTCTATATTTGTGTTGCCAACACAGGTGCATCCAGGGGCGCTATTGAATCGCTTTTTGGGATGTTAAAAGGAAAGATGGTTAGAGTCCATCGCAAACCAGCCATTGCTGTGTAAGGGGACGAAAGCCGCATATGCCACTGGGAGACCGGGAAGGCGCGGTCATTAGATTGATCCTTAAGCCAGAAAGCCTGCCTGCTTGTTGACAATTATTTCGGATAACCCAGCTGGATGCTATCCATATCTTTTACGGTCATCAGGATCTTTTTTGAGACCCAAAGGGTATGAGCATATGCATCCAGGGATGCCTCAATCTTTTCCCTTCACCTGTTTTTTCCCTGACATAAATTGCATATCCTTGTTTTCTTTGTGGGTTCCATCCCTTTCAAGAATGGCCTTGATGACCCTTATTCAGAACCATATTGAATTAAGGAGAGGAGATGCTATGCAAACAGCAGTCAACAGGGCGTTTGGCGGATTGATTACGCGACTGGTGCAAAAAGAGGATTTGTCCAGGGAAGAAGCGAGAGTCGCTTTTGATACCATCCTTAATAATGAAACCACCGATATGCAGCAGGGGGCCTTCCTGGCGGCCATGACCGCTAAAGGGGAAACGGAAGATGAGGTGGCGGGAAGCTGGGAAGCCATTTATGAGCTTGATACTGTCAAAGTGGCTTCGGATGACCCCAGGCCAATTGTTGAGAACTGCGGCACGGGCATGGATACGTTCAAGACGTTTAACATCAGTACCGCGGCCTCCATTGTTGCGGCTTCGGGCGGGGTTCGGATGGCCAGACACGGAGCCCGGGCTATCAGCTCCGTATGTGGCACCGTTGACATGGCCGAGGCTCTGGGTGTTGATGTGGAATGCTCCGCGGATGTGGTTTCCGGGAGTATCGAACAGGCCGGCATCGGTCTTTTTAACGGGATGAGCGCCGAAATTCATCCTCAGGCGCTTGGACGAATCCTTTCCAATATCCATTTTGGCTCAACCCTTAACATTGCGGCTTCGCTCGCAAACCCTGCCATGCCCAGAATCGGGGTCAGGGGTGTTTACGCAAGAGAGATGATCATGCCGGTGGTCAAAGTCATGCGTGCCATCGGATATGAGCGGGCGCTGGTTCTTTACGGCAGCATCGACAATTCCCTTAAAGGCATGGATGAAGCATCGGTCTGCGGAAGGACCTACTGCGCCGAATTGAAAGAAAACGGCGAGATAGGGGAATTTGATTTTCGCCCGGAAGATTATGGGTTGACGACCCGTGATCCATTCGACCTTAGTCCTGTCCCGGATATGGATCGGGAAGCCAGGGATTTTGTATCGCTCTTGCGGGGTGAAAAAAGCGGGGCCCGTTTTGAGGCTACGGCCCTGAATGCCGGGCTCGTATTCTATGTGGCGGGAAGTGCCGCTTCAATCAAAGAAGGTGTCAATAAGGCATGTTCAATCCTGAAACAGGGGTCTGCCTTTAATACCCTTGAAAACTGGGTGAAAATCCAGAACAGGAATCCGAAAGAAGGTGTCAAAAGGCTGTGGGCTTTGATTCAGGCGGGGAACAATTAGGGCAATGAAACTGCTGCTGACCGGATTGAAAAAATTGGAAGTGAAGGTGTCTGAAAATGACCCTCCTGTTGCGGGGTTTCAACGACTCAAGGTAAAATACTGCGCCATCTGCCGAACAGACGCCAAGATGTGGAATGAAGGCCACAGGGACCTGGTTCTGCCGAGGGTCCTGGGGCATGAGCTCATCGCTGAAAATGAAAATGGCGAAAGTTTCGCCGTATGGCCCGGAAGAACCTGCGGAGTGTGCCAATTTTGCCTGAGTGGGCGGGAGAATCTCTGCGAGCAAATGAAAATCATGGGGTTTCACCATGACGGTGGATTCTCCAGTCATGTTGTGGCCCCTCTGGAGAGTCTGATTCCCATCAAAGGACACATACCTCACCACGTGGCAGCTCTTGCGGAACCGGTCGGCTGTGTTTTGAACGCCCTGAAACCCCTTCACCCCAAAAAAGGGGAACGGATCATCATTTATGGTGGGGGTAGTGTGGGCTTGATGGCGGCTCTGGCATGTCGGGAGATGGGAGTCATCCCTATGGTCATCGAAAAGGATGAAGAAAAGATTCTTCGGTCGGCGGCATTTCAAAGGGAGGAGAATATCAACGTCCTGAAAGAGACCCGGGAAAGTGAGTTTGATATGGCGCTGAACGCTTGTGCCGATCCTGTGGCTTTCAGTATGTGCGTATCAAAACTGGCGAAAGGTGGACGGCTTTCTTTCTTTGGGGGGCTCACAAAAAATAAGACGCTTGAGACGAATCTTCTGAATCTGATGCACTATAAAGAAATGATGGTTTCAGGCGCCTATGGATTAACGCGAAACCATATGAGAGAAGGCCTTAGCCTGATCGGGAAAAGGGCCGGTTCATTTGAGAAGCTGATTGAAGCGGTCATCCCGCCCCAAAGGGTTGCCGATCTAATGCCCGATGTCCTCAGCGGAAAGGTGCTTAAATATGTCATTGATTTCAGCGGAAACGGAAACGAGCTGGGCCCTCTCCACAGGAAATCGGGTCAGAAGACCTCTCGGAGCAGATCGGATGCGTTGCTGAAAGGGAAACCTGATAATGACGGCATAACCGATTCGGCATTTCCCGGTTTAAGGGATATCCTTGAGAGCATTCGTCCCGTATCCGATGCGTTCAGGGCCGCGGCGGTCAGCAAAATGGATAACAAGACCAAGCCGTTAGGGTCATTGGGCAGCCTGGAGGCGCTGGCGCTCAAGATAAGCTCTATTCAAAACACATTGAATCCCCGTGTGGAGCATCAATCCATTATGGTGTTTGCGGGAGATCACGGCGTTGTGGAAGAAGGGGTGTCTGCTTATCCCGCCTCGGTCACCGGTGAAATGGTGAAAAACTTCCTGAATGGCGGTGCGGCGATCAACGTGTTGTGCCGTCAGTTCGGCATTGATATCAGTATTGTGGATATGGGTGTTAATGGCGATTTTGCGCCGCACCCCATGCTGGTTGATAAAAAGGTGCGGAAAGGGACCCGTAATTTTGCCCTTGAAGAAGCCATGACGGTGCGGGAAGCCCAAGAGGCTGTTCAAAGAGGGATGGAGGTTTTTTTCAGCAAAAACGCTTTGAGTAAAATCGACATGGTTGGCCTTGGGGAGATGGGTATCGGAAACACCTCTTCCGCATCGGCCATCATTTGCGCCATTACGGGGATCACGCCGATCCAGGCAACCGGAAGGGGCACGGGTCTGGATGACAAGGGGATGGAACGGAAGGCCCGGATCATCGGGAATGCGCTGAACTTCCATAACCTTGATGCGACGGATGGCCTGGGCATCCTGCGAAAAATCGGGGGCTATGAAATCGCAGGCATTGTAGGGGCAATTCTCGCGGCGGTTTCAAAGGGTACGGTGGTGGTTCTGGATGGTGTTATTTCAACGGCAGCCGGGTTGGTCGCCTACACCTTGAAACCTGAAATCAACGGTTACCTGATATCCGGGCACAAATCCGTAGAGGCCGCCCAGCACGCGGCCCTTTCCCACATGGGTCTCGAACCGGTTATCGATTTTGAAATGAGGCTGGGTGAAGGGACCGGTGCTGCCTTTGCCATGAACGTGGTGGATACGGCTTGCAGAATTATGCGGGAAATGGCTTCTTTTGACGAGGCCGGTGTCAGTGGTAGAAAGCCCCAAGTGCCGATTTCCCCNGTTAGTGTTTTCCGGAAAGAATGAGGTCCATGGCTTCCCTTGACACTTCCAGCATATGGGTCAGGGGTTTACGATCTTTTTCATCCATTTTCTANCCTCCTTTTCCTTTCATCTGTCGTTTTCGCTGGAATTTAAAGTAAATCTAAATCCTTCCAAAGCTCTTGGAACTCAATAAAACCAATCCCGTCTTTTTCTTATGGCCATCCTATTTTTTCAGGTCAAATTCAAAATTCATGGTATGCACAATATGCCAATTCGGTATGTTTCGTCAACGTGGATGAAAAATTTTGGTAGATTCGAACGTTTAGCTCACCAGGGACTCCTTAGGTCCCGCCAGGATCGCAGGGCTATCTCCTATCTTCCCGACATGGACGGTCTGCCGATAACGGTACCCGCCATAGCGCCTCCGGACCGCTCCCAACCGCTGCCTGGACCGCCTTTGCGTTGCTGAACCTCAGGCATTTTTTGGGGCGCTTCCGGACCCACCGGCTTTGACGGGGCGCTTGAGGGTTTCGATAAACGGGGGCTTTCCGACCACTTTACGCTGGGCGTTTGGGGCACCTGAACGGTTTTTCGTTTCGAGGGCACGGCCTTGGCAGGTAGAGAGGACCTTGAGCGCTCAGTCGATCCCGTTATGGAAGCCCGGCCTACCGGTTTTGAAGCAATGGGAGATTTCGGCAGTGTTGCCTTGATTTCCCTGGAAGGTCTTCGGGACGGTTGCTTGAGCCCTCGGGATTCCAGTTTAAGTCGCGCACTGCTGAGATTTCGAACCTGTTTGCCGCGTCGTTCAAACTGAACACGCTCACTATTGCTCAAGGTGTTCAGTTTTGGCAGACCGCCTTTGCTTCTGATCAATGGATCAAAAGGTTGCACAAAGCCACGGCCCGAGGCCTTTGCCGTTATTGATTTTTGTTGAAGCCTTCTCGCTTCACGAAGGTTCCTGGGCGGCCTGGCCGCTTGATTCCTGAGACGCAGTTGGTACGTGGCCTGCAGATCTCTTTTCCAATGGGGATTGTTACGATGCTTCCACCGTTGATGAGCGTATATGGGATTGTAGCCGTGTTGCCTGGCATGGGGTGAAAACCAGGGATATATGCCCCTTTGATAATATCGGGTGGCATAATAATCGCCGAAGTAATAATGATGGTACCGCGGGCGCAAGAAAAGACAGTTGGAAAAGACCCCCAGGTTAATTACAAATGACGGCCTAAAATAGAAGCTGCTACCGAAGGTGAATCTGGCGCCGAAGGCGACCGGTGCAAAAAAGAGCCCTCTAGAACCGATAGCGAAATCCCAGTAGCCGCCCACAAACACATACCCCATTGGTGTCCGCACGTAATGGGCCGGGATCCAGACCCAATTCGCCCTCACCGGCGCCCAATAACCGGGACGCCAGGCGTACGCATTCTGATACCATATCCAACACCCCGGTATCCAAGTATGATCCGGTGAAGGTGCGTTCACACTGGGTCCCACTTCCACTGATTCCGGGGGTTCGGGCAGGTATGTGGTGGTACTGTCTGCTTCGGATGCCCAATATCCTGTAATCCATTGATACCCTTCTGCTGTGCCGATCCAATACCCCGGAACCCACTGTCGTCCGGGTGGCACAGCACGCCAGGTGCCGCTGATCCAGATGAAATCGTTCCGATCATCGTCCCATCCCCAATAACCCGGAATCCAATCCACCTCTCCATCAGGTTGCTGATCCGGTGGAATCTCGTTGATGGGCTCAGGCGGCGCTTTTGGGACGATGATTCCCGGTTCCGGATCAAATGTCACGGTTTCGGCAAATGCTTCATGGACGGGTCCATGCGCCAAGACTTCCATTTCGTTTTCGCCGTAAGTCGGATCATTTGTTACAGCCGCCGCCGGCAAGGCAGCCGCAATAACCGCCACCACTGCCGGTAAAAAAAACATGCCAGCCTTTCGTATCCATAGTCGGTTCATCTTTCACTCCTTGTATCTTCGGGGTTTATCTCGATGTAAGGGTGTTGGTCTTTCGTTGTTTGTCAAAGGATCTTCGCAGAAATTGTGCCAAACTATTTATAAACGGTGGTTTTTCTTTTAAACTCGGCCAGTTGTGTTTCAGGGAGACCGTACTGAACAAAAGGATGAGGAGGCCGAAGACGGCAGTAAATGTCGAAAAACGAAGGACTCGATCGACAAAACTGTCGAAGTGCCTTATTGGCAAGGGAGTGTTGATTGACCCATTTTTCAATTTAGCCAATTCTTACATTTATTGAGAGCAAGAAGTGTTATCAGCGGGAACCGTAAAAGGGAATTCTCTGAATCCATTTCCTAAAGATATTGCCGAATCATTTGTTTCGTGAGATAAAAGCGAGGGTATGGGAAAAATGATAAAACAAAAGATCGGTATCCAGAATTTTTTGGTCAGACACATGGTGCTAACTGCGGCCATTTCTTTCTGTCTGCTGCTTTCTATCTGGGTTTTCAACGAATATTCATTTTTTATTAAGAAATCAAACCTGTTGCGGGAGGAATATTTGACGTCCCAAAAGGGGCTGCTCAAGAGCGAAGTCAATAATGTGGTCGAGTACATTAACTATATAAAATCGCAGATTGAAATAGAGCTCAAAAACGAGTTGCGGGGACGCGTTTATGAGGCCGTCGCCATAGCGGAAAATATTTACCGGGAGAACGTAGGGTCCAAGCCCGTTGACGACATACAAAAAATGATCAAAGACGCTCTCAGACCCATACGGTTTCTCAATGGGCGTGGATATTACTTTGCCTTCTCAATGGACGGCATCGAAACGCTTTTTTCCGACCGGCCGGAAATGGAAGGGGTGAATATGCTTCCCGTTCAAGGGGCTAAAGGTGAATATGTGGTCAAAGACATGATAGAGATGGTCCAAAATCAGCAGGAAGGGTTCTATCAATATACCTGGACAAAACCGTCGCAACAGGGAAAAGATTTCTTAAAAATTGCGTTTGTAAAATATTTTAAACCCCTTGACTGGTCCATTGGAACCGGAGAATACCTCAAAGATTTCACCGAACAAATTCAGGATTTGGTGCTCAAGAGAATCGTGAGCCTGAGATTTGGAGATGAAGGGTATTTTTTCGGCAGCATGGAGGACGGGTACCCTTTGTTCACCAATGGGAAAATCACCCGGGGTGGCGCCCGCATCTGGGAAATGGTGGATCCGGCGGGCGAAAAAATCATTCAGAAGCAGCAGAAGGTTTCCAAAAATTCGCAGGGCGGATTTGTTGAATATGTCTGGAATAAATTGGGTGCGAAGAATCCATCACCCAAGATTTCATACGTCCGCAGCATCCCCGGATGGGGCTGGACCATCGGCGCCGGTATGTACGTTGATACCGTTGAAGAGATTATTGCCAAAAACAAAGCAGTGCTGAAACGGGAGCTCATTAAGAAAGTGGCTGCCAGTACAGCGGTTCTGACGATTTTGATTGTCCTGCTCTGGTTTTGGGCGAAATACCTAGGGGGTAAAACCCGAAAGAGTATTCAGACCTTTGAATCCTTCTTTAACAGAGCGACCACCGAGTCCGTCACCATACCGACCGGGAAGATGCCCTTTCGGGAATTATCCCGCATTGCCGATTCCGCAAACCACATGATCAAAACACAGAAACAGACGGAGAAAGCTCTTCGGGAGAGTGAAGAAAAATTCAGGTTGATTTCCGAACAATCGTTGCTGGCAATCGGCATTCTTCAGGACGGGTATGTCAAATATGCCAACGAAATGTATTCAACGATGACCGGATATTCCCTTGAAGAGATCAATGCCTGGGAACCGTACGGGTATGCCATAACCATTCACCATGACGATCTTCCATTCGTCATGGAGCAGGCCCGGAAAAAGCAGGCAGGTGAAACCGATGTTTCAACCCATTACCGATTCAGGGGGGTTACAAAGGACAAAGACATCACCTGGTGGGATCTTTATTCAAAAACCATCGCCTACCATGGAAAGCCCGCGGATCTCTTTGCCATGATTGATATCACCGAGCGGGAAAAATCAGAAGAAGAGCGAAAAGCCCTTCAAAAACAGTTGCAACATGCTCAGAAAATGGAAGCCATCGGAACACTGGCCGGCGGTGTTGCCCATGATTTCAACAACCTCCTGACGGGTATCCAGGGACGTGCTTCACTGGTTTTGATGGATAAGGATGCTTCCCATCCCGATTTTGAACATTTGACGGCCATTGAGGCTCACGTCAGGAGCGCCGCCGGTCTGACCCGACAACTCCTGGGGTTTGCCAGAGGGGGGAAATATGAGGTCAAGCCGACGGATTTAAATGAGCTCATTCAGAAAGAGACGCAAATGTTTGGCCGCACCCGAAAGGAGCTCAGTATCCATGAAAAATACGAAAACGACCTCTGGACCGTGTCCGTTGACCGAGGGCAAATTGAGCAAGTTCTCTTAAATCTCTATGTGAATGCATGGCAGGCCATGGGCGCCGGTGGTGAACTCCGTATTGAGACACAAAATGTTACATTGCATGAAGGCGGAACAAAACCACATGACGTTAAACCCGGCCGGTATGTTCAAATAGCCGTCTCAGATACGGGGGTTGGAATGAATAAAGCAACGCTCGGGAAAATTTTCGACCCCTTCTTTACCACCAAGGGGATGGGGAGAGGTACGGGTCTGGGGTTGGCCTCCGTATACGGCATCGTCAAGAATCACGGTGGATTCATAGATGTTGACAGCAAAGAAGGGCATGGCAGCACGTTTACAATTTGTCTGCCCGCTTCCCGGGAGGTGGTTAAAGAAGATAAAACGTCGCCGTTAGACCTGCTCAGAGGTTCTGAAACAGTTCTTTTTGTAGATGATGAGGAGATCCTGACGGAATTTGCGGAGGATCTGTTGGGTCGATGGGGCTACACGGTTCTGATCGCCAAAAGTGGAAAAGAAGCTGTTAGAATTTATGATGAGAACAGGGAAAGCATCGATATCGTGTTGTTGGATATGATTATGCCGGATATGGGCGGTGGCGAAACCTACGAACACCTGAAAAGGATGGATCCCAAGGTTAAGGTCCTCCTTTCCAGCGGATACAGCATCGATGGTCAGGCCACCGCTATATTGAACAGCGGGTGTAATGGTTTTATCCAAAAACCCTTCAACATCCAAACACTGTCAGAAAAACTGAGGGAAATTCTGGGTGAGGAACCGGAATGTTTGTAGTTGGGATAAGTTGAGAATGGCCCATAGGACTGGTTTTTGTCAAAACCTCTAAAAACCTGGAGGGTCGGGTGATCAGGCGGGTGCGCTTATTTTCGGTTAATCCCCAAAAAAATCGGTGATGGCACGGGTCAGGGCTTCGATGGTGTAGTCCGCGGGCATCAGGTCCACGGAAAACCCATGTTTTCGGGCGGTGTCCGCTGTGATGGGGCCGATGCAGGCCACTTTGACCCGTTTCATCCATTCATCGGTTAATTGCTGTTTTTCGGAACCAAACATGCCCACGAAATTGGTGACCGTAGAAGAACTGGTAAAGGTCACCATATCAATAGCGCTATTTTGAAACATCTCCTGAACACCGGCGGTGTCATGGGTTGGGCTGACAGTTTTGTACGCGTCCACCACGTCCACCTGTGCTCCCATTTTCCGCAGCTGATCGGGCAGGATTTCCCTGGCTTTGGCGGCCCTGGGGATGAGGATGCGAACTCCTTGAGGATCCCATTTTTTGAAAGCCTCCACCACCGCTTCGCCCCTGTATTCATTAGGGACCAGGTCCGGCGCGATTCCCCATTGATGCCACTGCTGAGCGGTCTTGGGACCAATGGCGCCGATCTTTAACCCTTTCAGATCCCGTACATCTTTTCCTGCGTGATGAAGCCTTTCGACAAAATATTTTACACCGTTGACGGAGGTGAACAGCAGCCACTGGTAGGATTCCAGGTTTGAGATGGCAGTGTCCAGGGGCTCCCAGGTGTCGGGAGCAACGATTTCAATGGTGGGGAACTGAATGCACTCGGCGCCTAGAGAAGTGAGCGCTTGCAGGAAACCACTGGCCTGTTCCCGGGCGCGAGTCACCACAATCCGTTTTCCGAACAAGGGTTTGGTTTCAAACCAGTTCAGTTCATTCCGCAATCCCACCACCTCCCCCACGACAATGATGGCCGGTGGGCGCAACCCTGCTTTTTCCACTTGGCTGCGATGTTTTCAAGGTTGCCTGAAATGGTTTTCTGTTCGGCCACCGTGCCTCTGTGAATGACCGCCACGGGGGTCTTTGAAGACCGGCCGTGACGCACCAGGTTTTCGGCAATTTTGAAAAGATTGCCCACTCCCATGAGAAACACAATGGTTCCCACCCCTGTGGCCAGCTTGTCCCAGTGAATGTTGGATTTTTCTTTGAAGGGGTCTTCATGGCCCGTAACAAATGCCACGGTAGCGGTGTGGTCCCGGTGGGTGAGGGGTATGCCGGCATAGGCCGGGACGGATATGGCCGAGGTAATACCGGGAACTACCTCAAAGGGAATCCCATCCGCCACCAGCTCCTGGGCCTCTTCGCCGCCTCGGCCGAAAATGAAAGGGTCGCCGCCTTTGAGGCGGGCAACGCTGTAGCCCGCTTTGGATTTTTCGACAATCAACCGGTTGATGTCGGCCTGACCCATGGTGTGGTCACCGCCTTTTTTGCCCACATAGATCATTTCCGCTTCCGGTTTTCGGTATTCGAGAAAGACCTTGTTGGCCAGATAGTCGTAAATAATCACATCCGCCCGGGAGAGAATTTCTTTCCCCTTGAGGGTCATCAATCCCGGATCACCGGGCCCCGCGCCGATCAGATATACCTTACCCCGTTTTACGTCCTGCTTACTCATCAGATTCCTCATAAAGCCTTTTTAGAACGTCCCCCCCACCTGAAGCCAAAAGCGCCTTCGCCGCTTTAATTCCGATGGCTTCCGCCTCATCCCGGCTGCCGGTTACGGTCTCCCTGTAAATCCTGGACCCGTCCAACTCTGCGACCAATCCTTCAAAGGAAAGGGTATCTCCGTTGACCTGCGCAAACCCGGCAATGGGCACCTGGCAACCCCCCTCAAGGGTTTTTAAGAATGCCCGTTCGGCGGTTACCGCTGTGCCCGTATCCGCATGGTTTAAAAAATCGAGCAACGAAATGGTTTCATGATCATCGCGCCTCACTTCAAGCCCCAGCACCCCTTGACCTACGGCCGGCAGCAGCTGGTGAAAAGGGATGGTCTGGGTAATCACGCTGGAGAGTCCCAGACGGTTGAGTCCGGCAGTCGCCAGTATAATGGCTTCAAGGTCTCCTGAGCTCAGCTTGTTAAGCCTTGTGTCCACATTTCCCCGCAATGAAACCAGTTTCAGGTCCGGGCGAAGATGCAGCAGCTGTGCCCCTCGCCTCAGACTGCTGGTACCCATTTTAGCGCCATTTGGCAGTTGATCCAGCGGGCACTGTTTCCGGGAAATGAGGGCGTCCGAAGGGTCTTCCCTCAGGGGAAAAGTGGACAGCATCAGATCCTCGGGCAATTGGGCCGGCACATCTTTCATGCTGTGAACCGCCAAATCGACCTTTGAATCAAGAAGCGCTTCTTCGATTTCTTTGACAAACAGGCCTTTGCCGCCGATTTTGCTCAACGGCGTGTCCAGGATTTTATCCCCGGTTGTCTTGATTTTAACGAGTTCAACGAGAATACCGTCGTGATGCTTTTCAAGTTGTTCCTTGATCCATTTGCTCTGCGTGAGGGCCAGTTTGCTGCCCCGTGTGCCGATTCTGATATGCATGTTTTTCAGCCGGAATGCTCCATTCGCATTAAAAATTTTGCCATTGCCAGGTCATGGGGTGTGGTGACCTTGATGTTTTGTTCAGACCCTGGGACCACACGGATTGTTATGCCCAGTTGTTCAACCAAAAATGCGTCGTCAGTGGCTTCGGTCAGCCCTTTTGCCAGGGCCTCCCGGTGGGCCCTGATGATGTCCTCATAATAAAAGGCCTGAGGGGTTTGAACCATCCAGACTTTTGCTCTGTCATAGGTAGCGGTCACCTGATGCGTTTGGTTGACCGCTTTGACGGTCTCCTTGGCGGGCAGCGCCGCGATGGCGGCACGGTGTTGAACGGCAGTCCGTATGACCATTTCCACCAGGTCCGGTTTCACCATGGGACGAACCCCATCGTGGATCAGAACCATGTCATATTGGCCGTTTAGGGATTCAAGACCCATTCTAACCGAATCCTGCCGCAGTTTTCCCCCCGGGACCACTTTTTCGACCTTTAAGATATGAAATTTTTCAACGATTTCAATTTGGCAGAAAGGGACGTCTTCAGGCGGTACCACCAGTACAATGGCATCCAGCAGGGAACACCTCTGAAGTGCTTCCAGGGTAACTGCCAGAATAGGCCGGTCTTCCAGATGCAGATATTGTTTGGCGAGATTGCCACCCATGCGAACCCCGGCACCGGCAGCGGGTACAATTGCCACGGTTTTAGGCAAGCGTTTACCTCTTGAGAAAAGCAGTCAAGGGGCCTCAAAGGCCCCCCGAAACTGGCGACTACTTGACGGCCGCGGTCTTTCGAACCTGCTTCTTAAGGCGGTTGAGGCGTTTTCGAACGATGGTGATCTGTTTGGAGTCACCTGCTTTACGAACTTCCAGTTTCTTTCCCTTCAGTTCGCTGATCTTGCCTTTCAGCTCTTTGACGGTTGCCTTGATCTTGATCTTTTTGACGGCCTTCTTCTTTTCAGATTCATCTTCAAGGCCGTAGTACTCTCTGATGCTGGCCAGCAGATCCGCTTTCAACATGGCGGTCACACCGACGGCACCGGGAATTTCCATGGCCACCTCTTTCAACTCCACCGCAGTCATTTTGTTCAGGGGTTTTTTGAATTCCGGTACCACGGGTTTGGTTTCTTCTTGGGTCTCTTCTTGGGTTTCTTCTGCCATTTTTTTCATTTTCTCCTGATTTTAGTAATCTGATAGGCTATTAACAGCCTGGTAACAAAGTCTTCTAGCACATACGGTCTGAAAAATGCAATACACCCTCAAATTTTTCCTATCCTTTCTTGATAAACGGCGCCAGAAGATCGATGGGGATGGGAAAAAGCGTGGTGGAATTGTTCTCAGACGATATCTCTTTCACGGTCTGCAGATACCTTAATTGAAGGGCCTCGGGGTATTTCTGGATAATGGCTGCGGCATCCGCCAGACGGTTGGCGGCCTGGAATTCTCCTTCAGCGTTGATAATCTTGGCCCGTCGCTCCCGTTCCGCTTCCGCCTGGCGGGCCATGGCCCGCTGCATTTCCTGGGGAAGGTCGATGTGTTTGACTTCAACGGTGGACACCTTGATGCCCCAGGGGTCCGTGTGTTTATCCAGAATATTCTGAAGGCGGGTGTTGATTTTGTCCCGTTCCGCCAAAAGCTCATCCAGTTCCACCTGACCGCATACGCTTCGAAGGGTGGTTTGGGCCAGCTGTGACGTGGCAAACAGATAATTTTCCACTTCAACGGTGGCGTTGTTGGGATCCATGACCCTGAAATAGACCACGGCATTCACCTTGACGGAGACATTGTCCCTTGTGATGACGTCCTGACTCGGCACGTCCATGGCCACGAGTCGAAGGCTCACCTTCACCATCTTGTCGATGACGGGGATCAGAATGATCAGGCCGGGGCCCTTGGTTTTGATCAAACGGCCGAGCCGAAAGATCACGCCGCGTTCATATTCCTTCAGAACCCGGATAGCGCTTGCCAGAAAAAGTCCGATCAGTACCACTGCCACAATATAAAACATCTTCTTACTCCTTTGCGCTTTGTGTGAGAACTTTATGGCTTTTTTCCGACGTCCTTTGCACGTTCAGGAGCAGACCCTTGATTCCGGCGACTTCAACCGTTTCACCAGGTTCAATGCGTTCTTCGGAAAACGCCCGCCAATACTCTCCATGCACAAACACCAGACCTTCGGGTTCAATTAATTCCTTCACAATTCCCTTCTCTCCCAGCATGCCGTCCACTCCGCTCACCGGCTTTGTGCGAAGGGTTCGAAACGCCAGGCCTGCCACGACAACGAAAAAGCCGCCCACGAGTACAATGGTGGGCATCATGAGCTTCAGGGAAACCCGCATGTTTTCAAAGAGCATCAGGGAACCCAGGGTCAGGGCGATGAGACCCCCGATGGACAAAATACCATAGCTGGCCACCTTGACTTCCGCAATGAAAAAGATGATGGCCAAAAGGATCAGGACAACGCCGGCGTAGTTTACCGGAAGGGTTTGAAAGGAGAAAAAGGCCAGAATCAAACTGATGCCGCCGATCACACCCGGGAAGATGGTGCCCGGGTGGGAGAGTTCAAAATAGAGGCCTGCAAGACCGATCATCATGAGGATGTAGGCAATGTTGGGATCGCTGATGATTTTGAGGATCTTGTCCCTCAGACCCGGTTTGAAGTGAACTTTCTCAAGCCCCGTGGTGTTAAGGGTGGTTTTTCCGGAAGCCATTTCTATCACCCTGCCGTCAAGGGATTTGAGAAGATCGTCCATGTCCTCCACCACCAGGTCCACCACCTTTTTTTCATGAGCTTCTTCCGCGGTAATGGAGACGCTTTCGCGGATAGATTTTTCGACCCATTGACCGTTTTTCCCTTTTTGCTCGGCAATGCCACGGGCATAGGAGGCCATGTCATTGACCACCTTTTCGCTCATGGTCCCCCCGATATCCTTGCCGCCGGCACCAACCGGATGGGCGGCCCCGATGTTGGTTCCCCGGGCCATGGCGGCCACATGCCCCGCCACGGTTACCATGACCCCGGCGGATGCTGCTCCCGCGCCACGGGGGCCCACGTAAACCACAACTGGGACGGGAGAATTCAAAATGGCTTTCACAATGGACCGCATGGAAGACGCCAGACCACCGGGGGTGTCCATTCGAATAATGGCCAGGGTCGCTTCCTGGTCCTTTGCCGTTTGAAGGCCACGCACCACAAACTCAGCTGTGGCGGGATTGATAGCGCCTTCCAGTTCGATGATGAACACAGACCCGGAAACCGAATCTTCAGAGAATGCGGTGGAAGCAGTGAGGATGAGTAGAAAAAGTACCATAAGGCGGCAAAGAAGGGCGGGCTTTTTTGGGCCCATAACACCTGATTTTCCGTCACGGGAAACAAGAAAACCTTTGCGCCTTTGTGTCTTTGCGTGAGACATTCCGGCTCCGGCTTGCCGCTTTAGAAAGGTCTCAGCCATTTCATTTCACCTCCAGTCCCAGTTTGCCCATGATGCTTTTGACATCGTCCCAGACGGGTCTTTTGGCGGCGGGGTTCCGGAGAAGATAGGCGGGATGAAAGGTGGGCATCAGCGGGATATCGTTATAAGTGCGCCAATGCCCCCGGTCGCGGGTGATTCTGAAACCGCTGCCCAGAAGTGCCTGGCAGGCGACCCGGCCCAGGGCGCAGATGACTTCGGGCCCGATGATGTCGAGCTGTGCTTTAAGGAAAGGAAGGCACACGCTGCTTTCATCAGGGTTGGGATCACGGTTTCCCGGGGGGCGGCATTTGACCACGTTGCAGATGTAAACATCATTTCTGGTAAGTCCCATCCCCTTTTCAATGATCCGGGTGAGCAGTTGTCCTGATTTACCCACAAAAGGCCTGCCTTCCTGGTCTTCGTCAAATCCTGGGCCTTCCCCCACAAAGACGAGCCTGGCCTTTTCGTTGCCTTCGCCGAACACCAGATTTGTCCGCCCCGAGTGAAGACCGCAGCGCTGGCAGTCCCCCAAATGGGTCCTGAGCGCTTCAAGCGAATTGAATTGCGGCGAAAGGGAATCGTCTTTCGGGATGTTCGGGAGCGGGTTCTCCTTACCTTTAGCGGGCTTCGAGGGAGGCTTGGGTTTTTGTAAGACCGGCCTTTCAAGGAATTCGAGGGCTCCTTTGGGCAGCATGGGCGGTTCAAGCCCCATCTCCTCATAGGCAGAAAGGAGCTGTTTGGTTTTAGAAAAGACCTCTTTGAGTTCTTCTTCAGCGTTCAAAGGGTTTCATCCTTTAAGGCTTTGGCCCTGTCCAGGATCAGAT
>JGI10211J34971_10000601_pt1 | contig 29631 bp, 37 predicted proteins | sample Etolagsediment_FD_34971 | JGI IMG/M metagenome (IMG submission 34971)
AGTTACTAAAATATCTCCCTTTGTTGTAAATGTAGTTTTAAGGAGAGCAGTATTAACTGCTTGGTAAAGAGTGTCAAAATAAGTCTTTAAAAAAGCCTTCACCTGAGTCCAGGTAGAAGTAACTAAGGCATCACTACTAGTACTATCTCTATAGATAGCCTTATCAGCGTCTATTGGAGGATTCTTAGTTCCTAATGTCCCAAGAGCAACATCACTTCCTTGAGTATGTTTTGCTGCTGTATTAGCAACTATTTCATCCCACTTGTCTGCCCCAAGTAAACCTGCTTCATCTGTATCAGCCTCTGGCAACACAACATCATCTGCTCCTCCGTCTGATGTTATAGCAAGTGTTATTCCTGTCTTAGTCCCAATAGATAAGGCAGTTGGAACATTTGTCTCCTTGAGAGTATTAGCCTCTATAGCTCCTACATGTGCTGCAGTAGCATATCCTGTCTGAGCACTAGTAGCAGCTCTATTACTTATTTCTTGCCCAGCAAGAGACATTCCACCTGTTTCTGCTGAAGCATTAAGTGTAACATCGGTAGAGTTATCTGTACCTGCTGGATCAACCCCTAAGGAAGTGCGAAGTATAGCTCCCTCTTCTTCCTGGAAAGTACCTATTCCAGTCCCAACCAAAACTCCACTATTCTGAGTAAACTCAGAATCTTTAATATATTGAGGATGATCGTCGTCTTCTAAACCTCCAATAGAGCCATGATCTATACTTCCTTCTGTAAAATGTTTAGTGCCATCTCCGATATGAGTATCAATATCAGCATGAGTAGTTGTCCCAATATCAGTTAAATCCAAATGACTAGTAACTCCACCACCTGCTTGTGTTATTTCTGTCCAAACTGCTGCTCCTACAGAATTATCTAAACACTGATAACTCTTATTATTAGTTTCATCTACCCAAAGATCTCCAACAAGATAACCTTCGTCTTGATCATCATTTACAGTAGGAGCAGTTATTTTCTCTAGATGAAGTATGACTTCTGTAGGTCTAAACATTTATAAGCACTCTAAGTAAAACAAAAGTAATCCAAGAACCTATAGTAGTTCCGATAAGAAAACCTACTATAGCCCCAACTAACATCCATCCTAAGAAAATTTTACTTTCTGGTTGAATAAAACTCATCTTTCTTTACCTCCTCTATTTCTGTGTAAACCAAATACTCAATACTATATCTCCAGTAACTGTTGTTTTAAACTTAATAAGATCTCCTGGTTTTAATCTAAGAGGAATAATATCACTTCCATTAGCTTCTGGCCCACTTGCAACTCCGACGCCACTAGCTTTAACTCCATTAGAGATCCATACTTCTCCAGAAATAGAAGTGTAAACTTCTATATCCACACTCCCTGTTCCAGCTATCTTATATTCAAATCCATGAACATCTAGTCTATCCTGGAGGGTGAGAACAGAAGACCAAAAAGTTTCATCAGAGAGAGTTTTCTCTTCAATCATAGTAGACCACATAAAAGCTCCTACGCCATTCCTAGAGATAAAAAGACACTTGAGGCATTTTGAGTAGCAACAACAATTTTAAATCTTAAGTACCTTTGAGGATAAAGTTTATTAATTGTAGCTTCATCTACAGCAACTATTCCACTTCCAATAGCTCCTGTCGAGAGGATTTCTGCTCCATCAATCCAGGTACTTTTATCATAGGAATATTGAATTGTAAGGGTAAGAGTAGATCCTACTGTCCCTGCATGAATATGATAGAGACTAAATTGCCACGCAGGTAGAAAATATTTTCTCAAATCTATCTCTTCACTATAGTCTGTTCCAATATCAAGTGCACTATTATACAAGTCTATCTGATACATCTTCCTTTACCTCCATTTAGTTAAAAATTAATATTTCTATATTGATTCAAAAAATGAATCAATCTAGTATTCTTCCTCTCTCGCCGGATCATATCTTATAAAAGCCTTAGGGAGTCCTTTCCAACCCTCTTTTTCTGCTCCTCTAGCAAACTGAGCCATCTGTAATCCTCCTGGAACAAACATCAGGCTACTTCTCGCTAGAGCCTTCACACTTCTCTTAAACCTCTCTGGCTCCTGGTATTTAATTGCTTCTATCCCCTCAGCCAACACTCTTGCAGTATAGTAGATTGGGGCAAATGTTGGAGGAATCATGAACTCATTCACCTTAGTAGGAAAAGGTCCTACATGAACCATCTTAGCTGCAGTCGGCTGAGCCCACAATTTACTTGCACACTCCTCTACAATAGCTCCACTCAAGAGCCAAGTCATTGTCCTTCTATTAACAACAGGAACTCTCCCAGGTGTACGAAGTGCCCATTTCTCAAGAGCTGCTCCATAGTTCATCCACCAAGATTGAAAGATTCCTGCCATCTTCCCTAGACTCCCCGCTGCTTGACCATAGATTGGAGCATCGAGGGTTCCGTAGAGATACTGTGTATCTGCAATTACATCGTAGACCCAAAGTTTCTTAGCCTCCTCTACTCCCTTCATTGTCCCACTTCCTAGGTGTTCATTTAGCTGTGCTCTTACCCATTCATCTCTAGAGTTTATATTAACCTTCTTAGAGAATTGTTTAATAGCCTTTTTGTCTAGACTTTTAGAAAGATACTTTGTAGCAAAGTAGTCCCACTTCTCTATCGCTGCTCCCCCAGTCACATAGCGATTATGTCTATCACTATTCTTAAACATCCAGAGAGCAAGATCTCTCATTGTTTGAGTTGAGGGAAGATCAAACTTCTTTCCTCCTACGGTAAATGAACCTCCAAATCCAGCGACCCTAGGCCTCAGGTAGAGATCTGGGGCAAATTCCTGGATAGCTCCAATACTCTTTATATAGTCTCTTGTTTCTTTCTTAAAAGCACTTGAGTAACCCTTCCCAAGCCAATAGAGATCCTTCACTCCTCCCATATCTGCTGGAACCATTAGGAGAGGCTGGAAGTAATTTCTCATAGCACTAAAAGGTTTAAACCCAAGACCTCCCATATAGACAAGATCATTTATTGTATGGGCTAGATTGCCTACACTTCTCTCATCATAGACTCTACGAGTAAACCTCCCCACAGTTCCTGTAAGCCATTGAGCCAGAGCAACATCAGCATTAGAAGCTTCTCCTAGTTGTCTAGCTATGTAGTGTTCGCTAAAGTTTCTAAATTTATCTGGAAGTTTTTCTGCATCCGAGATAACCTTCTCTAGAGGTTTATAGACATAAAGCTCCTTTGCTTGCATGTTGATTCTAGCCTCAGCTATCCTAGTTAAATTAACAACCCTCCCTTCTTCTGCAACTTCTCTAATCCTCCCCTTCGTAAAACCAGCTTTCCTTCTCTTTGCAAGCTTTTGGAATCTATCTCTAGACTGGACTAGCTGTTTGTCTCTTATTCTTGTAGCATAGTTTTCTAGGTAATTAACAAACCCTTTCTTTCCTCCCTTTTTCATAGGAGAAAGTTCAGCCAATCCCTCCACCAACCTCTTTCTTAATTCCTCTTTCTCCACCTTAGTCATAACCTGAAGAGATTTATTAGCAAACCAACTAGGATTCTTCATAACAGCTGTCCTAGCCTTCTTAAGCATAGCTGCAACAACCTTGGCTTTTGTATCAAAAGAACTGTTAAATGATTGAGAAAAGGCTACATCTATATATCTATTTATTCCGTTAGGATCATCCATCAACAACTTTAATCCATCCCTCCCTTTCCCTGTCAGACCGATAGTCCTAAAAATTTGAGGAACCTTCTTCTTTACATAGTCACTATAAAGTGAGTCTGAAAAATCAAACCAACTCTTAGCAATATTCCTTACAGTAACACTGGATGCACTATCTAAGATTGCCTGTACCTCCTCCTGCTTTAACCCACCTCCAACAGCATCATCCATCTTCGTGACAACTTCTCCAGCTTCTTCCCACTGCCTCTTTGTAAAATTCTTCTTAAGTCCTACAACTCCTGCTTCCTTTCCTGCCACTAACTTCCCTAATCCTCTTGAGGCTAAGATTGAATGAAACTTAGATGTCATAAGAGTTCCATACTTATTAGCATTACTAAACATTCTTACCACTGGAGTATAAATATTATCTAAAGTTCCCCAAATAGCATTCCCAAAGCCAAAAACCTTCCTCACTGGGAGAGTATGATATGGCTGGATATGTCCATAGCCTATATCCATTTTCTTATAAAGCTTTGCTGGATTTTCTTCCAAGAGATCTCGAATGAAAAGTCCCATAGTCTTTGTATCTATATCTCCGTACTTTAACTTCTTCCCTTCTTCTTCAAACATCTTAACTGCTTGCATTCTAAAAACACTATCGGGCTTATAATTCTTGCCAAAAATCTTCTTGACAAGTTTATTCCACTCAACAGTATAATGTCTCAACTCTTGCACATCGTGAGGTCTACTCCAAGCAGCTAGTTGTTTCTCCACTTTCGCCTGGAGAAATCCATCCTTCTTGAAAAGTTTTTGAAAATTCTTACTCCCCTTAGTTTGAAAGAAAGCTCCACTTCTTTTACTTGCTTCCCAAATCCAAGGTTGTCTCTTTAGAAGTTTATCTCCCTCTTCACCTGTCAACTCCCACTTCTTTATTGCTTTCTCTACTATTGGAATCCTTTCATACTTCTTAATATCTCTAGTAGCTAAATCAAGGAAAGGATCTTCCTGGAGAACTCTTTCCTTCCCCTTGATAGGAAATTTCTTTAAAGCCCTAAATGGAAGCTTTGCTCCTTTTGCTCCCCCACTTGCCAACACTTTGAGCCCTTTCCCTAAGAGAACAATAGGTAGAAGAGAGAGAGTTTCTATCCCCAACTCCACAGCTTTACCTGCTGTACTCCTCTTCATAAATTCATCTCTTCCACTCCCAAAAGCATATCTAGTAAAAGGAAGAATTTCTCCTACTGTTCTAATTCCTGCATAGATATTAGCCATTTCCTCTTGTGTGAGAGTTCTCTGTTCTCCAAACCCACCCCAAGGGCCTTCATCCTCTTCCCCTCTTAGCTTCCCTGTAGCAAGCCTAAATTCCCATCCCCTTAGAGAAGAAAATTTATCCTTTTTTTGAGGAGCAAAACTATACCCCTTTACTCCTTTTATTTGCGGAATATTGAGTCCACCAACTTCTTTTTCTTTCTCTTCTACACTATATCCAGTAGCCATTACTTACTCCACGCTAGATCAAGTTGTTCCCCAGGCACCTTCCCATAACTTTCTTCTATAGGAATCCCCTCAATATCATAAGCAACATTATATCTATCGCTCCACCAAAAAAACTTCTCCTCTCCTTCTCTATCTAAGAAAGAAACAAGTCTATCTGCTTGCACCAACACTACATTTCCTTGTTTTCCTGGACTAGGTGTAGGAATTAAATAGGCAAGACCTGGAATCCAATCAGCTATCTGCTGAATCCTATACCAGACATTCTTCTGTCTTGCTGGAGGAGGAATAAAGGGAATAAATCTTTGTTCTGAGGGATACTTCTCAACAATTCTCCTTTGGAGTTCAAGTTGCCTTCCAAGTCTCTCTTCCTTTGTAGAATCTATAATATCTTTAAGCTGGCTGTAAAGTCCTATAACTGCTGGAGCTTTCACTTCCAATGTTGATGGAAGAATATCATTGTCAACAAGATGAATAGCATCAGTTAACTCCTTAGGAGGTTTCATTTTACTTTCATCAAGAGGTCCTGCAGGATCATATTGCAGCCTAGTTGCTCCACTTCTCACATCCTTCACTTGCCTTACTGTAACTGGCCTTCCATTCAACACATACTCTCTAGGAACAGAAATAGGAACACTTTTTCTAGTTTTTATATCCTCCCAAGTTGCCCAACCTTTATCAATAGCAGTTTGTATTTCCCCTTGAGTTGACTTAATTTCATTCCAGTTAGTAAATTCAATTCTCCTCGTGAGAGGATTTCTCTCTGCAGTAACATTAGGATCATCAGTCTGGTATTGCCTAGGTATACCTTTCATTCCAACTTCTTCAGGCTTTTTTTTCTCTATAGCCATTTGCCTCAATGTCTCCCATTCTCCAGCAGCAACATCAAACTCTGCCCACACTTTCCTATACTCCGGTGTCCTTGGAGGTCTATTTGTCCAACTCCCATCTCCTTCTCTCACAATTGGCATCTTTGGCCTAGGGTTAGTTTCTTCAAACCACATAGCCTTCTGGACTCTAGGATTAATGGGAGTATGATTAACAATCATCTTATACTTCTCTTTATCTACCGAGGACATTACTCCCCACAAGCTCGTTAGTTGTTCTCCCAACAACTTCTTCGAGGCTGGAGAAGCAGTCTTATACAGATTACCAAACATCTCTAGAGCACTTCCAACCTGTTGACTTCTCTGCTCTTCTGTATATTTCTCCCTCGGAGAAGGTCCACCCAACTCCCTTCTCTTCTTTTCTATATCAAGCAGAGTACTCTGTAAAGTAGCTATACCTCTAGCTTGCTTTAAAGAATCCTCTTCTCCTTCTCCTCTCAATTCTCTAATCCCAGTCAATACATTAACTAACCGTGACATTCTTTCTAGATTTGCCATAACCACCTCTCTATTGATTCATTTTTTGAATCAATATAGTTTTTAAAATCCATAGCCAGGATAGCCAAGATCCTCATTTTTATCTCCAAGATACCAACTTCTTTCATATGGATCATAGTCTTTCCCATATCTTGGAGAATAATCTACATCTTTTGCTACACCTTTTGCTGCATTAGGAGGCTTAAGTTGCTTTTTAAGAAATTCAAGTTCCTTATCCCTTCCAAGATAAGCACCCTCGCCACTCTTCGTGACAGCTGATCTTTGTATTTTAGCCTGCACTAGTCCTAAGAGAAGTTGTCCAAGGCTTAATTTTCTTTGATAGGCCAACTCTTCTTTCTTAAGGCCAAATTCCTCCTCCCAAGATTCTTCTTGGAAAGCTAGAGATTCATTAAATTGCCTTTGTGATTCCTCCAACTGAGCATAGAATTGATCCATCTCACTTAAGTAACTTGCTCTCTTAGTAGCTTCAGCCCTCAACGCTTGAGAGTAAGCTCCTGGAGTACCATAGGCACTTTCTGCAGGTAGGAATGTTCCAATTTCTCCTATTGCCATTATTCTACCTCCTTAGAATATTTCTTAGCCTCTTCTTTAATTTCACTAAGGCTAAATTCTTCCCAATTACAACTATCATTTAAACAACACCAATAGCTTTTCCAACCATGAACATTAGCTTTTCCTTTAGGTTCTCTAACAGAAGTAAGAGCTACTCTAGAATTTCCACACTTTGGACAATTTCTCTTATAGGAAATTCTCTCAGCCATTAAAGCTTTTCTTCTTTCTTCACTTTGAGTCCAAAATTTCAACAACTCTCTTGAACTTATTCCTCTTCTCTTACAATGAATCAACAACTGGATAGTCTCATTAAAAGTTTTTATTCCAAATGGAGCTATGGTTTGTATTATCTTTATTTCTTTTTTATAGCCTAGAGCCATTATGAACACTCCCATTCATAGTACTTATCGTACAGGTGACAAAAGCATTGAATTCCCCAATCTCTATCTTGGCAATTAGGAGTTATATCTTCTGGTGTAGAAGTATAATTAAAAGGAGAAGTTAGACAGACAGCATCAGTACAATAGGCATCACAAAATTCGGGATGAGTAGCACAGGTATAGGGAGAACCAGCACTACCCTTTGAAATTATTGATTCTGTTTGTCTTTTTTCTTCACTTATATATTCGAAAACTGCTCCTGCTGCATACGCTCCACTATGATAAGTTGCTGGTCCAACTAGAATACAATTATCAGCTCCCTCAGATTTCAGCACCCATTGACCTCTAGTGTTTCTAATTTTCTTTGTGACTATAGTTCCACAGAAATCAGTCACACTAACTGTCCCAACACAATCTGCAGTGGAAGCACACTCAATAGTATTATCAAGTTCATCCTGCTTTCCACTATTCCCTAGACTCCAATTTGTCCCAGAAATCTGAAAATTATAAGGAGGACAACCTCCTTCAACACTAAACGATGAAGCTCCTGCATCTTCTACTAGTGTATCTGGAGGTTCTATACTCCAGGTAAAAGGTTCTGCTGTAGAGCAAAGACAAACATCACACTTAACTTCTACTTCTTCACAGCAAACATTGCCACAAGGATCAGTCATACAAATAGTCACGAGAGCCTTTCCATCTTCATCTACTAGCGCAGAATCTATTGAAATATCTATTCCCCAACTAGCATTTTTTGATCCTCCAAAAGGATGAGGACTAAATCCTATTGTAGCTCCACTAACCTTCCAAACACATCCAGCACATATCATATCTGTGCCGCACCAAATACTAGGATGACACCAAATAGGCTCATCGCAATCACTAGGTTCATAGCAAGTTATAACACAAACACTAGACTTTTCACTTGGCCCAGGAATATCAGGAAAAGGAGACGTAGGAAAGCTAGGAAAAGGAGGCCAGTCTGGCCAAGGAAAATCAAAGTGCATTTTCCTATAATCCTCATCCAGGTAGGGTTTTTCAAACTCACTCTCAGGTCTCATTGTTTGTTCCTTAAGAAATCTAACAGGAGCATTAAAAAAATCTACCAAAGATTGACCCCCCATTAAGTAAGGTCTTCTACCTCTAGAACTCAATTTCCCCCCTCGCCTCAACCTGGTAAAGAAAACTCCACAATTCCATCTCAAGATCAGCGCTATTTAAAGCAAACTGTAGCTCAAAGCAACTACAATTTTCTTGACTTGTATCAACTCCATCAACACATAGACTATGATTTGCTACATTAAGATCAACTGCTGCAGGAACTTCTAAATCTGTTCCAGCTGTAGCCATATTTTTATAGAAAGTTATTGTAATAGCAGTAGCTACTGCTCTTGCTTTTGCCTCTACCCACAGTTTCCTAAAGGTGAAGCGAAACGTGGTAGCCTCTGGTTGTTTTGCAGAAATTGCTCTTGTCTTTATATTATGAGAAATAGCCACATCAGTATAATAAGGACTTTCTGCATTCTCAGCCTTATCTGTAGTGTCATTTTCAAGTCTATAAACTGTCCCAACAGCATCTCCACCATAGGTATAATATCTATTATCTGTTCCCCTAAGAGATAAACCACAAATAAGATCAACATTTCTTTCCCAAGGAGGATACCACTCAGCTCTAATGTAGTTGTAGACAAGTTCACTTGTAGGAAGAAGAAGATGATACTCATTATTAAGTGGGTCAACGAAAGATTGTCTATTGTTAATAGAAGCTGCCGCAATTGCAGTAGTATACTCTGTATTAAAATAGTGATCTACTGGCCCAGAAATCTTCTTAGGCTTCCTTCCATCAAGCACATAGACTCCATCTGTATCCTGCCATATTGCTATCGAAAGAGGTTCATCTGTTTTCATTGCAGGATAACCAGTTTCAATCACCTGTGCACTCTTAGGACTAGCAAGTCCAATAGTGTCAGCAATCCTAAGTGTGCCAAAGGTTGTAGGAGAATAACCTTCCAAGAGCCAAACAGAATTTTCTTTCCACACTATCAATTCATTATAGAAGCGAAGAGCACAAATAATTGGCTTCATGTCTCCAAAAGCCTTAGTATAGCCACTATCACTTCCGCTAAAACAATCTGACTTCCCATTAGCACTATAACGAAGTCTATTAGGAAACTCAGGATTTCCCCACACAAAGAGTCTATCCTTAAATTCTATAACTCCCTTAACTGCAGGAAGAGCAGCTGGAAATGGAACAGTAGAAACAGTAAAGATTCTAACATCAGTGTCAGTGAGAGTTGCACTTATTGACAACCTATACCAATAACCAGGAATACTATCCCAATCAAATGATCTTCTCTTAGCAGTAACTGCTGCTGCATTAAACCAGACAACTCCAGTCTGAGCAAGAGAAGAGTCGTCAGAAACATCAAGAGTTTCATCAATAACACCAGAACCAGCAGTCCAACTAATTCCAGTCCACACCTCCAAATTATCAAATACAGAAGCCTCAGCTTGAGTGTAGCTAGGGACTATTCCAAATCCAAATCCAGTGGCAGGTTCTATAGTCTTTATATAAATAAAGTCAACATCAGTTACCATTTCTCCAATCTGCATATACTGTGAGGTAGATTCATTCAACACCTTTCCTGTGTTGTCTATATATTCTCCAGCACTTGCATCAAAGAATCTTATAGCTGCAGGATACTCATACACTCCACTCCATTTATTAGTCATATCTTGAGCAGCAAATATCACTTGACACTTAGTAATCCTAACCCCCGCTGTCATTGCTGCAGTAAAAGAAAACCTATACCAATACCCCATTATCCCACCAATAACTCTCATGGTATCAGCAGTTTGAACTGTCCAAGTAACTGTCCCTGTCTGCCCATGAGTTGTTCCTGCAGGAGCTATAGTTCCATCGTCCCAGGCAGCATCTCCAGTTCTACTATCCCAAGCACCTGCTTGCCAACTCTCTACGGTTAATACATTAGCAACATCGTTATCATAGGCAGCTGGGATAGTTATTTTAATTGCACTTGCAATTTCTGGACTACAAACATAGTAGACATCATGTTCATCACTCCTTAGCATTGCATAGGTATCAGTTCTATCATCAGTTACTTCTCTCGTAAAATCTGCATAGGTGTCAGGAGTATCGTCATTAGCTATATCAAAGTGAGCCACAAAGCCGCTACAAAAAGGAAGATCTCCTCCCCATACTGTCGGAGGTCCACTTCCATCAGCATAGAAGAAATGTTCATCTACCATTGTAGAAAACCCAGGTACAGTTTCTGAAAGGCCAGCTAGAAGACTTGTTCCAAAAGTAGTTCCACCTGCAGCTGGAGGATCATTAGTAGCATCATACAACCTACAGTCATCTTCTGGATAACCAATTTGAGCAAGAAAGTGATAATCATCATTTCTTGGATGGGTGTACTGGTGAAGAGAAAGTATACTTGCAGTTGGAGCAGAACTATGAACAGCAGTAGTATTATGCACACTACAGCCCTTCCTAGGCTTCCACCCTCCGCCACTTCCTACCTTCCTAACATTAAGTCCTCCACTTATACTACCAACAGGTAGGAGTGTCGATGGAGTAATTCCATCGTAGCTTCCCTTAAATACCTCTTTAAACATCTGGAGACTCATTAAATGCCCTCCTCAGTGATCTCCACCCTACTATGACCTTTAATCCTAGTCTCCAACCACCCAATCAACTCTTTCCTCATACTTTTTCTTTCATTAACATAATAAGTAAAAACCTTCTCATCAATATTACTTGAAGGTTTAGTAATAGCAAGTAAGGTTGCCTCCATAACAATAAGTGGATGAGTTTCTTCCGGAAGAAGAGATATTGTCCCAAACTCGCTATCATCATCATAAGTTCCAGTTACAGTAGCTACTCTCGTAGCTCCATCATAATCACTTATGCTATCTCCCACTGTCCCTGCTCCAGTTCCAGCCTCCACCTCTACAGCCACATCATTATAGTAGTCATCTACTCTTTTTGTATTAGCATTATCAGGAAGAGTAAGAGAAGTTGCTGCTCCTGCAGCTGCAGTTCCAGTAACCAAATCTGGAACTCTCTGGTCGTACCACAAAGTTACTCCAGTTACATAGGAAGCTTGATTAACTACAAGAGTATTCCTTTCCGGATAAGCCTCTATTGCCCCAGTCCAATCTAGACTTACTCCAAGAGTCCTTGACACCCTCCTTGTTCTTACATTACCAAGCCAAGAAATAGGTTTTCCACTAGAGGTCTCCTCCAAGTAAACTGGTTTTGAACAATCCTGTGGAAGAGTAATCACACTTGCTACTGGAGTTAAGTCAACATTCTTCTCTAACCAAGGCCCAGGATAACTACCTACAAGAACACCCACCTTCCTTTGCGCCACATTTAGCCTTCTCACAAGATTAATGTCACTCCAATGAGAAGCTGAGGCTTCACCAACTTGATCCCTTAGCAACTCCAACATACTATAAGCATTCATCTTACCCTCTCCATTGATTCATTTTTTGAATCAATCTAGTACCTAATTGAATAGTCTTTAGGAACATCTCTTTCTGGAAAATCCATCCCCTCCAATTCCCTCAGTGGCTCTTTTGGCATACCTTCAGCAAGTCCAGCTATTCCACCCTGGAGGGATTGCCACATATCCCTTAGAGATTCAAACTTCCTCTTCTCTACCTCTGTCCCAAGACGAAGCATTATCTCGACTCTTTTAAGCTTACGATAATTCCCGAGCATCTTCTTCATCTCAGGAGTTATCCTATAACCCTCTACTTTCTCTCCCTTAACATCAGCCATTTGCTATTGCCCTCCTTAATTTGACTTCTCTACTTGGCCCCTTTAACACTATACTCCCAGGAAGAAATCTCTTTGGAATACTTTTCCTTAGTCCTCTAGTAAACCAAGCAACTTCGACTCTCCTACTCTCAAACCAATTCTCCATCTCCTTTACCTTAGCTCTTTGGAGATTATCATCCATAGCGTCAAAGTAGTCACAAATCTCCTTTGTAGAGTACCTTGTAAGATCTCCAGCCTGGAGCTTAAGAAGAATATCTGCACCGAGTTCCCTAAAACTCCTTCCTTTTGTTTGCACAGTCATAACGTGGGTAGCCCTTCTACTCCCAAGCTTTTTCACTCTCTTTCCTTGTCCTGGAAATCTCCAAATCTCCCACTTAGAGCCATTCCAAACTACATCAAGCTCACGATCAAGAGCCTGGAGTTGCTTCTTAAAACCGACATCTGCAACCATAACTGCATCATTAGTCTTACGATAATCCTTAAATTTTAATTTTCCCATTCCACAATTCTCCTTCAGCTTTCTCTTTAATCTCTGGTACTACATCATGGTAGGTAACTGTAGGCACAGCCTCCATACTCTGTGGATAACGCCTAATGTATTCTCTGGCTGTCTTGTCTCCGCTTCTATGAGCATATTCTATCCAAAATCTTCTAACGTGAGTCTTGATCCAACTAGGCTGCTTTGCATCCCCTAAGTCATTTATAACTATAGTAGAATCGAGTAAATCCTCTAGCATTCTACTTCGTGGAGTTATAGTCCATTCACTACTGGGACCAAACTTATTCTCAAACTCTGTACATCCTCTCTTCAGAATGACTGGAACATCTAGACTCAAGGCTCCTCTAACTTTCCTTCTTATTTTCTTATACAACTCTCTAGCCCCTTCCAAATCATTCATAGGACAATACCAAAAGCCCAGATAAATCCCTTTATAAGTCCCCTCAGGTCTCAGATCTACTCCTACCTTTCCGGGCAACCTCATCTGAGAATGTAACTCATCTAGCTGAAAGAGTTGCTTTAAATTCTTTGGCCTTGCTACAACCTTCCAACATCCTAGACACTTTCTAGGAAGTATACCAAATTTCAAAAAGTAGGTCTTTATCCACCTACTACAATCCCTATCACTTGGCTTCCCATGATGAATCCAAGGAGTGTCAGGATTATACTGTTGGAAGTTATAAACTATCTTGTCCCCAACTCCCTTTGCCCATCCCCTCTTCAAGTCCTCAATCACATAAGGGGCAAAATCAATCGCTACCAAATCTTCATACTTCATCTCTAGTCTCCTTCTTTTGTTTTTGGAGAGAAGAAGAGGAAAGAAGGTTAACCCCTTCTTCTACTCCAAGGTGCACCCAACCTACATTAATTCAAAAAATGAATCAATGTAGTTCCTCCAGCCTACTTCCCCCTTCCTTCTACTTTCACTTTAGGTTTAGCTTTTTCTGCTTCTCTTTCCTTACACCTACAAGGCCTTGTCCAGTCAGCATGGCCACTATCATCCATTATGGGACGTTCATAGACTCCGCAATCTGGGCATTTTTCCCATTTTATTCTTTTCATCTTCACAACCTCCCCTTAGCCGTTGGCTATTACAAGTTCAGTAAGATAATTAAGCCCCAAAGCCTCAACGCCTATATCAGTAAATGGATTAGCATTAAAGTTAATGTTATGATTTCCATCAATCATCAAGTCGCCACCTACTAGTGCTCCTGCACACTTAATGGCATTTGAAGTAGTTTCAGTTGCACTCTGTTCCATTCCCCAGAATTTATTATCACAAATAGCACCACGAATATAGGCTTCATCTACAACATTAATTCCAGCTATATTTGCAGAGGTACCCTGCACACAAAAGGTGTTATCTCTGATTGTAGAACGTGTCGCGTGAACCCACTCAATCATACCAGCAGTAGCACTTGTATGATCGCCACCGCAGTAAAGCCAGTTGTTTTCAATCAATGTATACTGTGCTTCAACGCCAGAGGCTCCCATTACAATGTGTGTTGGGCCTGGTGAACCTTCAATAGCATAGAAGGTATTATCATGAATCCAGGTTCCCTTGCACTCCGTTGTCTCTCCGATTGAGATACCTACTCCATCTGCTGAGTCATAAGGTATAATCCTACCAAACCCTGCAACTTCAACACCATGAGCAGCATCAATAGTAATAACAGGAACTTCGCTTCCAGCATATTGCCAAAGTGCAGTACCCTCAAGAGCATGAAAATTTCCAAGACAAGCAGCCCGTAACCTCAGGTAATCTTGAGTAATATCAATAGTTGCAATTTCAGTATATTCTCCAGGCCAAACAAGAACATCAAAGTAGTCCTCAGCCACAGCCATTGCCTCTAGAACAGTATGAAACAAATGTCCTCTTGGGATATTGTTATACAAGTAGTCAGCATTAGCTGCATCAGGCTTACACACATGAAGTGTTTCTCGAGGAATCTGTCCCAAACCACTCCTTAGTGTAGGATCTAAATTTTTTCTTTTTATCATCTTTTTCTCCTCATAGTTTGCCCCTCCCCTCAAAATAGAAGGGAGGATACTATTTTTAAAAGATTAACTTCTAGAGAGTATAAGCAAGGTCACAAATAACACCCTGAGAATTCCTTCTCTTACACCCAAACTCCGCATACCTGAACAACACTGCTTCATAGGCATCATAGTTACTTACCCTACTCAACACTGCCCCATCCTTGTTCATCCAGTCATAATCACTCATACGGTAGATAGCCAAATCTTTCGTAGTAAGGAAATAAATCTCCCCATCAATAGCATCATTATCTACCGTAAAGGGAATACCATTGTAGTCAATGGCCTTCCAACCTCCGTCAAGAGTCATAGTATTCACATACCTCCGATCTGCTCTACAGAGGTCTGTGTACTCCCTACGAAGGGCTCTAGTAGTTAAAATCAAATCTGGCCCATAGTCCTTACCAGCCTTCTCTTCCACATCATCAAACATCTTATCCATTAAGTTAAGAGTAAGTGCTCTCTGACCAGCATATCTTCCACTAGCATGAGTATCTACATTAGCCTGGAACCACGTATAGGTACCAGCGGCAATCCCTTGAAGAGGATCATTCACTGTCAATCCATCGTAGGTACCATTGTTAAAGCTAACGTCATCTAAATCAGTATCAGTAACAATCCCCCTGAGACCCATCATCTCCTTTCTATTCACTCCTGCTGCCAACGAGTCTGCTCCGAGAGAAGCTACTGAGTTATTAAACCTCACATAAAAAGTACCTGCAGCTTCANTTACCGCAGCATTAGTACAAGTAAGAGTATCATAGTCATCCTCAGTTGTCACTATTGCACTTGGAGCAATATCCGTTGCATCTACTACATAAGTTCCAGTAGTAGCACTCGAGATTGTTGCCACTACAGGAGTAAGTGGATCAGCAACTTGCATGTACTTAGATCCAAAAGTACTACCAAAGCCATCTCCACCTCCACTGTTCCCCCTATATTTCTTTTGAAGGGTAATAGTAACATCAGTTCCATCTCTCCACCTGGCCAAAACTCCATGACCAGCACCCCAGAGTTGCCTATTATTCTCTATCTTGAAATCTCTAGTAAGACCCTGGATTTCAGTATCCAACGCTTTCGCATAGGCACCTCTTTCATCCCTTGTAGCTGCGATAGTAGGCCCAGTTACCTGAAGTCTACCATAGTTATACTGCATAGGAACTGTGGCTTGTATATGTTTCTGATAGTTTGCAGCAGGAAGGGCTTCTCCATCACCTCTAGCACTAATTCCTGTAGTCCTCCCGTAATGCATTTCTATCTTCGCATTTGTCCCACTAACATCTTCCTCATTCACATCAATTAAGTCACTCAAGATAGTAGAATGATTCAACTGTTCTTGAATAGCAGGAAGATAAAACGTTTTCAAAACCTCATCATACGTACTCAATGTTACACTTGCCATTTAGGCTTCCTCCTAGACTAGGAGCCAGATACATTTTCTATAAATTCCATAGAAGCTTGCCTTGGGGAAACTACATCTTTATCTCCCTTTTTAGCATCAAAGGAAAATTTCTTTCCTTTAAAAAGGACTCCTGCTCCACCTTTAGCATCCTGCTCCTTAATCTTATTCTCATCAAAGTTTTTTAAATCAATACCAAACTCTTTTGCATGAGCCTCTCTCAAAGCACCAAGTTCAGCTGTCTTCACATTAGCAAGGGCCTCTGCGTGATCCCATAGGGTTTTAGTCCTATCATTCATAGCACTGCCAAAGACCTGAGAAACATCACTAGGCTTTAACACCGGAAACTTACTCATAACTTTTTCTTGAAGATTCATCCTAATCATATCTCCCTGTGTTTTATCCACAGCAGAAACACGATCCGCAAGCTTCTTCACTTCGTTGAGTTGAGGCTCAAGAGCTTTTGCTACAATACTCGCAATCTTGTCAGCTCCCTTCAGTCCCTTTTCCTCCTCAACTGGTAAATTAAAAAGCTTAGCCAAGTCATCCTCATCATTCCCTTTAGCTAGAGGAGTTTCCTTTTTAGCAATCTTATTTCCCTTTTCATCAATAATACCATCTTTAATTAACTGATTCATGACGCCAAAAACTCCCTCTGCTTGAGCAATATAGGTTTCTACATCTACCCCATACTTCTCCGCCGCAGCTATAACCCCCGCAACCTCTTGCGCCTTTTTAGTTGCAGTTGCTCCCTGGTTAATAAGGTTTTGAATATCCTCTGCAGAATATTCCTTTCCCTCAACTTCGATTTTTCCAGCAACATTACCCTCATCTGGGTTGCTGCTATCATCAATCTTTTTTACTGCCATTTTTCTTCTCCTCTTTAGCTGTTACCGGAAGAATAATATGCATACTATCAAGGCCTCCGGCTCCCCTATAGTAATCAACAAACATAGGTATCATCCATTCAAATTTAACTCCCCTAAATCTATTTAAATGCCTCTGTGCTTCAATAGAAAAATTCTCTATACTTCTCCTATCCATCACTTCAATTTCCTCTTGTGTTTCTTCCCAAGCTTCCCTAGCCCTATGTATATGAAGAACAAACCTATTCCACTTTTTCATAGCTAGATATTTTTCCTTCTTTTCCTCAGCCATTTTTTACCCTCCTTTAGTATTTTTAATTCTCTCTTGTTGCCTTGCCATCTCTTCCTGGGCAAATTTCATATGAAAAGACATATGATTTTGAAATGTAGCATCAATCACCAGTCCCATCTCTACACTTTCCTCCTTCCCTCTTTGATACATTCTACTCTTCCTAAAAGTCTTATGAACTTGCAAATGAACTAGATGATTGTCATAGTCATGAGCCATCATAACTACTCCAGGCTGCTCCAGCATTGCCCTATTTTCAATTTGAGCATTTTGCTCATCAAGATAAGTTTCTCTATAGATATCTTTAACTATAGCATCATCCAACATTCTTAAGACTTTCCTTTGCACTGCAGGATCTTGAACATTTCCATACAGCCCAGCTTGGTATCTCTCCATTACTCTCCTATTTCTTGTAACTTTAGAATCAGGTAGGCTACTTTCCTTCTTTACAAAAACATCAGTGTTGTTTCTTAGATCTGCTCCAAGAAAACTAAATACCTCATAGGTATCTGCCTCTCCACTAATTTTAATCATCCTCTCAGTTGAATAACCCTTCTGTACCCTCATAAGAACTCTATGTAATACCGCTTCCAGTGACTCTTCAAAAACTGCATGAGTAGGAATATTACCCATATCATCGCTTTCAAGAAGCAATTCTACCATATCTCCACTTCTAATATCACTCTTATTTGTCCCCTGCGTTACTTCGTGTTGATGAAAGAGTTCCATTAATCCTTGTGCCACTAGCATCAATGCCTTATCATAGGTAGCTGGAAGTCCCTTTAAATCCATAATCTCTGGCTTATGTCCCATTACTGGATCATAGAGGAGTTTTTGTCCATGAGTATCATCAGGCTCCACCTCCATTTTACTTCCCCTAGGAACCAAATACTTCCCCCTTGCCATAACTTTATTAAACTCAACAATATCAGTCAAAGTTTTATTCTGAATCTTCTGAAGCCAAATCCCAGCTTCCACTGTAGCCATTCCCCAAAACACCCCAGGAATTTCAATATCTTTAAATTGCTCCATATGATAGAAATTAAAAGGATAAACATTCTTCTCAAGAATAACACCATTAGCCCCGGCGAGAAATAACCCCTCTTTAAACGTAGGATTTGGTTTAACATACAACTCTATTAAAGTAGCTCCTTCTATCTCAGCCATTCCTTCTCCAGAAGGATTCCAAAGCATACCAGCATCAACTGTTCCTGGAGGTCTTTGCTCACTAGTAACCTCTTCCCCCCTCTTATAGTTTGCTGCTAAATACTCCAAACTTCTATACTTCATTCTAATCATCCAAGGCAGCTCATGGAGATCTGTATCTCCCAATCCTGCAATAGGAAAACCAACCTCAAAGGGACTCCAAATCCCACATTCTACATCTCCCTCATATTCCAGCACTCCCTTTTCTGTATTAAACTTAGTTGGCCCAATCTTACTATTCCAACCATCACTTAAAAAACCATTACCACAACTGTAAATCCAGCCTCCTAACTCCCTCACCTTCTTCTTCATCTTTCCATTACGCCAGAAGTGTTTGAGAAACTTTGCCCCTTTCTTAGCCGCTTCAATATCCTCCTGATCGTCACTAGAAGGAATAACATTCACCTCAGGGTTATTCTTAATGAGCCTAGAAACCTGTTTTCTATACCTAGGGAGAAGCTTATTATCTACAATCCTCAACCTCCCCTTCCTCAACAACACCTGCTGCAACATCTCTGCTGTTTGGTTGTAGAAAGTATACTGCTTTCCCGCAAGAAAACTTATAGAAATTAACCATCTTCTTTCAAAGGGCCTACGAATAGTCTTAGCCAGATCATACTTCCCTTTAAGAAAACTCCAATCAACACTCTCCTTCTCTTGTTTCTTCTTTCTCCCACTAAGCCATTTCTTTACAGTTTTCTTATCGGTCCTTAGATCATCTCTTTCCATTTTTTCTCCATTGATTCAAAAAATGAATCAATCTAGTTTTCAACATCAAAAATTTCTCCCGCCATATCNTCATCTTCCTGGAGTTTTATAGGTTCTCCAATGGGAATATCCACTGTACTAGAACTATAGGTCTTGAGAGATTCAAAGTCCCTAGCCATCAACCTATCCAGAAGCTTCTCCTTCTCCTCTCTGTGAAAGCTATTCTCTTCTTGGAGAAGTTGGACAACTTCTCCCCTAGCAACAACTTTCTCAAGAGCCTCCTCGATTGAGTCAAGTCTAGCACCTAGCGAAGCCTCTAGGTTATCTATCTTTTTTTTAAGTTTCATCACTTTTTCTCCTTCTTTTTCTTATGAACTTCTCCCCCAACTGTCCTTCCACCCCTTGGTCCTTTCTTTCCCTTTGGGAAAACACAGATTTTCATATAGCTTCCATCCTTCAGCTTCTTTGTCCTAATCTTCCCCCCACTCTTCAGACATCTTTCAAAAGCCGCTGGCATTTTCTAGTCCTCCATTATATCTCTTAGAGTCCTAATGTCTTCCTTCCCCCACTCTGGATAAACAGTATACTCCGGCTTCTCCCTTTCCTCTCTCTGGAAGAGTCCTCTCCACCAGTCGCCCCAATCTTCCATACCATAGAAATCACTAATATTTTGCCAGAAACCTCTCTCAACATCTCTTTCTTGAGGCTCCATTTCATAGGACTCCTCAAGCTCTCTAAGCCTTCTATCCATCCCAACCACATTTCTTCCACTTCCAATAAATGTAGGCATCCCTCTTTCCCCTTCTCTTTAATACCAACTAATTGGCTGGCCAACAGATTGAGTTGGCTGTCTATAAGAATAGCTATCCTGACTTTCCTCTTCTCCCATAAAGCTATCCCACAAACTCTCCCAGTCAAATCCTTCCAACCCCTCCACTTCTCCTTCTCCCTCTGTATCTTCCATCAACCCTTCAAAGAGTTCTTTAAGTTGCTCAAACTCTCCTCCTTCTTCTCCCATTTCTCTCCTACTCCTAAATCTAACGCTTTCTCTAGAAGGGTCTGGAGTATAACCTCCTGCTCTTATAGCCATTGTTCATCCTCCCACATTCCATCATCACTTTTAAATGCTTGTTTCTCCAATATAGTAGCTAGACAACAATCCTCCATAGTAACAACTGGAACCTCCTTAGGATTTTCGAAAAAACTCTCCATCATATCTGCAAAATCTCCACTCTTTTTCTTCCTAGCCTTCTCTTCAAGTGGAGCAATCTCATCGACCTGGAGGGCTATCCCAAAACCTATAACTCCATCATCGTGGCAACCACTCTTAGCAATAGGCTTCCCAGTCTTGTTTCTAACAAAAGTCATCAATTCACCAACTAGTCTTTGACTATTCAACTTTCCAGCCCTGTCAAGCAGATACTCTCTAATTCCTCCAACTAATTCATTTCTTGAACTCGTATCTGTTCTCCATCCTTTCTTAAATGAGACACTTCCTTTACTAACATCATATCTCGGAGCCATAAAGAGGTGGCTAATTTGAAGCTCGACTGCCTTATCAAAAGTCGCAAGACCAGGACCAGTAGTCTCAATGCCAACCCAAGGAAAAAACCCATCAGTCTCACTCCCAGAGTATAACTTAGAAACAGCCCAAACAACATAAGCAAGTTGAATCTCATCCAGCCTGCTGTAGTATGTTGCCACGACATCTTTAGACAATCTATTAAGCACAACAATAAATGCAAAGTCTCCCTCTTCGACCCCCTCAACCACATCAACACCCACAGCGTAGCTATTGAAATCTTGACGTTTTTCGTAGACAACAATGTAGCCCTCCCAGTCATTAGGAGATAGAATGACTTCTACTTCTCCGTTATGGAGAACAGGAATAAGAAACTCTACTGGTTCATCTGGCATCTTATGCCAACTCTTTAACATCTCCCAGGCCTTACCCTCAAAAACTGGTCTACCTGCTCCAAGGTAATCCATTTCTAACTCTTGAGCAATCTCACTGGGAGTTCTTCTTCTACACTCCCCTTCATACCAGGGACTCGTTAATTTCTCTTCTGGAACATAGCTACCTCCCCTATTCCCTCGCTCATGTTCATTGGGAGCTGGCCAAATACAGCTAAGTCCTCTTGCTTTCCTTGGATGCAAGCTCCAGTGGAGCGTAGCTTTCTTAGTTCTTCCGTCAGTAACAAGCCGGTAAAATTGGCCTCCCGCACCAAAAGCAGTAGAAACTGCAATCCTACTTGGCGAGGCATCACCTCCAGCTGTCCATGCTGATTCATCAGAACCTTCCCATTTGGCAAATTCATCATATAGTATTGCAAGGTATCTCCCCTGGGTAGAAAAGTTAGGGTTATTAGATTCTCCAGTGAAACTACTCTCAGTTACTGGATTCACCAGCTTCATAAAGGTGTCATGACTTCTAGGGTTAAAGCCTTTCGGTCTAAGCCATTTGGGAAGTCTATTCAATAAGTATCGCAACTTGGCAAAGTGTGTCCTAGGATCTCCCTTCTTGTCAACATAGTCCTCAATTCTAGAACCGAGAAGGAAGTCAGCTCCTCCGGAAGGCTGACACCAGAACCAGAACATTGTCCCGAGCACAATCCACGTGGCTCCCATATCTCTAGATTTTTCAATACACTCATCCTCTCCATTATTAATACTATCCCTAAGTCTCAAAATCTCTGCATCCTGATAAGGATAAGTACAAAAAGGCTGGTGGTGAAATGGCCTACGCCTTACGTCAAGGGTGTAGAAAAAGGCATTAAAAGCGAACAACACATCCTCATAAAAGAGCCTCTTGAGCATCTCGCGAAATTCCAGATTAACCCTAGCCTTTCTAAGTATCTTTGTTCTCCACCTAAGATTCTCTGTAGGATTCTTTGGATAGTCAATCACCCCCTAAGCCTCCCCTTCCATCACCTCTTCATCCTCATTAATCATATCCTCTACAGCTTCATATAACTCCTCTTGTTCCATCCCCTCTACTTTCTTATGTGCATGAGCATGGAGGTGGAGATGTCTCTGGGCCTGTTCCTTCTTCCCATGTCCTGCCCTATCTAATACATCAAAGGCAGTCTTTGTTTTTAATTCTCTAGAAAGCTCTTGAGAATGGAGATTCTCATCTAGAATCTCCACTGCTCTAGTTGCCATTCTCTTCAGCTCATTTGTTATATTAACACTTTCTAGATCTGCTTGACCCTCTAGCCTAAGAAGTTCTGCTTGGAAAAGGGGGGAATGGAGAATCCTAGTCACTTGTCCTGGAGTAAATCCAGTAATCATAGCTACCTCTCCTGGCTGCATCCCCTCAACAAATAGCCTAGCCATACTTCTATGATGTGGCCACAATTGACCTATGGTTGGTGTTAATCCCTTTGAGTGTGCTCCCACCCTTTTTCTCCTTACTTTGAAAACTTTTCTATTCTATCTTCTACCATCTTCTCAAACTCATCTAAGGAAGTTCCTTTAGTTGTTACAGTAGCTCTAGCTAATGGTCCTTTTCCTCTAAAAGTCCATTGATGGTAGGCAAATTCTGGCCTATCTGGAATTTGATTCACATAGGCATCGTAGGTAAGTCCTTGAGTTTTGAACTTCTCCAGAATAGTTTGTGTCTCCCTAAGCATCCTAGGGTTAAGACCCTTTGTAAATTTAGAAATTCCTCCCCCAACTCCAGCAAAAGCCATTTCCATTATCTCTTCGTCAGAGAAATCAGTAGGCTTCTTAAACCCCTTTGTTATATCAGCTACAGTTTTCTCCACCACTTCTTTCAAAAAGTCAATATAGCCATATTTCATAGCTTCTTCAGTCTGTGGAGTCCTTCTCAAGATTGTTGGCATCATCAAACCTCTATTAATTCATTTTTTGAATCAATCTAGTAGTTCAAAATGTCCAAGATCATTAAATTCTCCTTCCTTATTTGGCCTACCTTTCCAAGCTCCTCCCCACCTTAGGGCTACTTTGTTTTTCTGCGCAAGAAAGAGTATAACAACAGCCAGTTGGAAGAATCTTTTTTCATCCTTCCAATTAATAGGCCAGGGAGCTAGGTCATAAGCCTTAGAAGGCCAACTATTATGTTTGCTAAGGGGCCACTCTAGCCGAGATCGCCCTTCTTTATATAGTCTATTTTGTTGATCCTTAGCTCGATGGCCATGTAGAACGGAGAAGTCAACAATCTCAATTGCCTCTTTAGCAATTTCTTGCAATTTAGAATTACAAGTATCAAGCTTCTCCAATGATCTACGGGAAAACGTAGGCATATTTCAGTCTCCTGGAAGGTATTATAATATATAAGGAGTGAAGAGTCAACCCCTCATGACCCTTGATGTCCCTCTTTTCCCCTAAATGTTAATGCCCTTCTCGATTGATTCAAAAAATGAATCAATGTAGTTAATATAGAGAAGTGGAAAAAAAGGGCCTGGGTACTATACCCCTACCCTTTATTAATGTCTACTCTATTAAAGAGTAGGGTGAAGTGGGGTAGGTTGGCGTAGAAAAAGTGTAGATGAAAAGTGGTGTGAGTATTCTTTGGGTCTTTCTCACCCCGCCAAGTTTAGTAAACCCCCCAGAGGCCCTTTTACTTCCCTCGAATACTACACTGTGGTACTCCACCTTGGCCCATCTAAAGTAGGCCAACTTAGTTGCTCCACCCATCCACCTTGCGTCATGTCAAACCGGCGTAGCCTTTGTTGTCCCAACCTTCGCCTCCCCTATCCCACACTGTGTCAATCAAGTCATCAATACCATGTGGGGACAACATCAACCCATTGATTGATTGATTGAAAATTTAACCCAATCCAACCCAATTTTCAATCTAACCACCAATCTAACCAATCCTATCCCAATTAGGGTCAACGAATTCCCCGAATATTCAACCACCTGGTTGTTTGATTGAACGGGGATACGATTTGTGATTTTTGAAATTTGTTAGTTTGTTCAATTGTTGTTTCTTGTTGTTTCTTTTAGTTTTTATTTTTTTTTTAAAGAAACAGAAACAACTCCAACCCTAAATTTCATCAAACAATGGGATGGGGTTCAATCAAACAACCAACCCGTTGACACCCATCCATCCCATCAATTCACCTGGGGAAGGCAACCATAAGTACAAAATATTATACCTCTGGTACAACAAGTTGTACCAGCACTTCTATTAACAATTACAACAACTTACACTACATTACATCATTTATTGAATCAATCCAGTACAAAATATTATACCCGCAACGGCAATATTTTTGTTCAGAAAATGAACACATCCACCCTAACACATTGATTTCATTGAAGAATTAAATTAATTACTCCAAATATTGATTTTTGGCATAAGGTGTGCAATAATACCCATACAACAATAAAACATATTAACCAGTTTTTGTGGGTTGTCTACCCACCTGTTCTTTGACAATTTAATCTTTACTCGCCATAATAACCAACACCAACACCAACACCTATATTGATTCATTTTTTGAATCAATGTAGGAAAAGAGAGGAGTATATTATGGCAAAAAAGAAAGAAGAAAACGTTGAAAACGTTGAAAACGTTGAAAACGTTGAAAATGTTGAAACATCGAAGCGTGAGATTGAACACATCGCTGGGGATAAGCCTGACGATGGGAAGGAATATCTCCACACAAACATAGGCTTTTCCCGTGACTCAACTGTAAAGTATGAGATTTACTGGCCTGTACCCATCACGGGCATCACAGAGGACTTGGATGCACTTTCCCAGGAATGCCAGGAGCGTTATGACTGTGGACTTGCGGATATGATAAGGAGTGGAGTGAGGCAACTTACCACACGGCCAAATTACAAAGACGTGGGATTTGATGAAGTTGGTATTCTCAAAGACAATGGACACGCATTGATGCAGCAGATGGCGGATTTCTACAAAGTTGGCCAGAGAGTCGCCGGTGAAGGTGTCAAGTCCAAAGCCGCGAAACTTGACAACCTGGCTGCAAAACATGGCGCAGGTTCCATTGAAGAACTTGAGGCAAAATTGGCAAAGATGGAACAACTTGAAAGAGAAGGAAAACTGTAGGATTAATTAACCAAAGGCGAGTAAGGATTAAATTGTTAAAGAACTCTTTTACATTTTACTAACCCTTTAGAGAAAGGAGTAAATGTTATGTCAGAGATTAAAACTATTGATAAGTTACCAAGGAGTTTGTTAATTAAATTGGCTATAGAATTCGGTTTCAGGGAGTATATGATAACTGATGAAGTATCTGATTACTGTTTAGCTGATTTTATATCCAGATCTATCTAAAAAGAAAGGAGAAAAACATCATGACAAAGACGTTTGAAATTTATTTTAGTGATTTAACCAAAGAGGCTCAAGAGGAACTTTGCAAGGCTTTTGAGACAACTAAAGAAGAGGAAAATTGGGATGTCTTTTCCTTAGCTACAATAGAAAGAGAGGAAGGATGCTAAAAAACACTCCCACCTAAAAGAAAGCCTGCCGTAGCTTTCTCCTACCCCTAAATAGCCCATACTCTTACGCCGGAGAGTATGGGCTATTCCTCTTCCACCCTATTCTATATTGATTCAAAAAATGAATCAATGAAGTTATTAAATCAACAAATGGAGGAAAAGAATAATTACTATAAAACTTCCAATTTTCCCTATTTTGTGTTACAATGATGACCATGTACAAAATGAAAACACTCTTAATGATATTAACCTTAATCTTGGGAATTGCCTCTCCTCTTGCCTACCCAAGGTGGACACTGGAAGAGGACATTAGAATTCTCAAGGCTAAGTGTCAAGAAATTTATCCTGTTGCTTCTTTGGAAATCGACCCAGAGACACAAAATCTATTAATTAAGTGGAAGGGAGGTGACTCCTATGGAAGAGTGGTGAAGGGAGAGATCTATGGGAAGTAAGATAATTTAAGAGAAAGGAGAAAGAAAGATGACACTAAGAACTGGAACAAGAGCATGGAAGGTAGTTACAAAAGATAGAAAAAGTGTAGTACCTATGTTATTAATGAATGAATTTGCTAGGGAAATAAGTCGCAAAGAAAAATTAAAACTAATAGATAAATTATATGACAGAAAAGTGTTCAAAACCTACCACCCTAACTCAATAATAAGAGCAAATAAAGGTCTTCCTCCACTTACAGCATTTAAAAGTGCTGAGATGGCGCATAGATGGAAGAATTGTTTTACCTGTCTACGAAGTACAATCGTTATACCTATTATAGGATACAAAGAAGAGGAATTATTACTCTCTTCATTTAAGTGGGCTATTTTTAGCGATACTCTTTTACTAAAAATTGATACTTTCTTGCGCCATAGCAGAATCGATGGAGCAATAGGGTTCAGAAAAATTAAAGTAATAGAATAAACTATCAATCAAAAAAAAAGGAAGGAGAAAAGAATGAATACAACCCAGCAATATGCAGAAAGAGCTATCCTTCTCAAGAACCTCCTCCAGCGTATAGTCCCCAAGAGAGGAAAAGAGGAAGAATATTCTCTTAAGGGAATAATAACCCAGGAAGAGAGAAATGCTATAGTTGTGGGACTTCATGAGATGAAAGAGGTGATGGCAAGGAGGAGGCTTAGGTAAAGAAGGGAGGAAGGAAATGGTAGATAAATTTAGCTACCTCTTACAGTCTGTGATGGAAGAGAAAGCGAAGAAGTTCTCCAAATTCTCTCAAGAGACTCCTCTAGCCATACCTTCCACAGAGGAGGAAAGGAAGATTGAGATTAATCTTCTCAAGAAGACAATGACTAATCTCTATAAACAGATCAAAGAAGGGAGAGAAATACTAAGAGAAAAAGAAGCCTCCTTTGTCTCAATGGGAGATTACAAGTATACTCTTGAGAAGTTTGATGTCCCAGTGATTAAAATCACTAAAAAGAAAACCTGCTCTCTGAAAAAAGAAAAAGAAGATCTCTTGAGAAAACTTGAGGGTATGTCTCCAGAAAGATTAGAGAAGCTTAAGCAAATAAAGCTATAGAAGGAAAAGAGGTAACAAAGAATGGAAAGAGGATATAGCATAGTGGCACTTGACAATCCAAAAACATCAGCTAATGTTGGTTCAGCTATGCGAGCAGTTGGAGTATATGGAGCAGTAGCACTCGTATATAGTGGCAATAGATATAAGCCTAGCAATATTGATACTATGAAGCACCACCGTCATGCTCCTTTAATTAGATCTGATAACTTACATGATATTGTCCCCTACAACTGTACACCAGTTGCTGTAGATTTAATTAAAGAAGCAATTCCCTTGCCAGAATATCAACATCCAGAACGAGCGTTCTACATCTTTGGTGCAGAAGATGCAACTCTCGCAAATAGAATCTTGTCATGGTGTAGAGATATTGTTTATATTCCTACTCGCAGATGTATGAACTTAGCCGCAACTGTTAATGTAGTTCTTTATGATAGAATGTCAAAACAATTAACAAGTAGATAACCTATGCCTTATAGTCTAACTTATAACCCTCAGAAATATGAAGAAGTAGAGAAATATCTCTCTCATCTTTCTGAGATAGAAGAGGGAAAAGCGTTGGTTATTCAAACATCCTCACAGGAGGAGTTAGATAAGCTAACTTGGCTCTTCTATGACTACCTCCACTTAATCGGAGCAACTTCTCTCTATTCTATAAAGAAAGTATTTTATAATCTTTGTATAGGAAAGAAAAAACCTTCCCTCTCAAATCTTGTCAATGCTACTCCAAAGACCCTAACTCAAGAAGTTGATGATATTCTCCAAACTCTTATAGCTTCTCCTGCTCCAAGAAAGAAGATTATAGAGCTTGTGGAGAGTAGAAATTACTCCTGGACCTCTCTTGGGTTACTCTTACTTGAATATAGTAGAGTAATGGGAGAATAAAAGGGAAAGGGAAGAGTACTCTGCCTAACTCAAGAACTCTCAGATCAGCATTTGCTGAGGAAGTGAGGTGGAAGATGGAAATAATAGATTTTCAGGGAAGCAAAGTACCAGCAACATATCTCGGCGACGGAGTCTATACTATTTTTGATGGCTATGGTATTTGGCTTCATGCTAACGATCACAAAAATCCCACAGACAAAGTTTACCTTGAGCCTTCAGTAATGGAAGCCCTGAAAAGGTTTGAGAAAGACTTAATGAGTTGCGAGAAAAAGGATGAAGGAAAGGAACCCGAGAATTTGGCCAGAACTAACTATAAGTAAAAAAGACAACAAGCATAGGTTTGAAAGCTGTCTATTCTACAACGTTTGCCTTAGCGAGGCAGCAAAAAAGCATTGGTCTTCATTTACTTGCTATTTTTGCAGCTACAATCCTCTTTGGAAAGGAGGCGAAGAAAATGAAAACTTACACAGAAGCAATACATGCAAAAAGAGTTAAAAAGATGCTTGGGAGAAAAGATCCTTGTATTCATTGTCCAGGTGCTCCAAACCTTCTGAGTGGCAAAGGATTACTTAAAGGATATACAGAAGGAGATCGTATTCTATCTAGTAACCAAATTTGTACTATATGTAGAAAATTTGTCAAGGCTAAGTATTGCCCTTGCACAAATTTCGGCACGGAAGAAGCGATAAAACGAACTTGGATAGCCCTGGAAGAGAAAGGATATCTGGAAGAGAAAGGAGAAAAACAACATGAGAGATGAAGAACTTAGAGCTGCTGGTCCACCAAACACTTTTGACAATACTCTCCTAACTGGATGGCAAAAGTGTCATAGACAAACCTACTGGTTCCTTAGGAGGCTTACTACCCAGAGGACTCCATCTTACTTTATCTATGGGAGGGCATGGGGAGTAACGCTTAATAAATGGCACTCAACAGAGGGAGAGAACAAGGAGATAAGGGTGACGAAGGCTCTTCTTGCTGGAAGGAAGGTGTGGGACAGTGAACCTATAGAGATCTATGAGAATCGTCCCAACGACACCTGGCAAGGGCTGGAGGCTATGTTTGAATGGTATGTAGAGGCTTATGGAGAAGAAGAGCCCTGGAGGCAAATAGGAGACGAAGTAGGTTTCCGCTTCCCCATCCCTAACACTACTTTATTCTACGGAGGAAGTCTTGATGCATATATAGAGTGGGAGCCTTATGGAGTCATGTCAAGAGAGGACAAAGCCCCAGGAAGCTACCTTACCCAGGGCTATAGGGATCAATGGAGTCATGTTAGTCAAATCTCCGGTTACCTTTGGGCTCTCCACCAGCTTGTTGAAAAACCCTTTGGAGTTATGATGAACATCTCTTCCAAGAGGCCAAGAAAGGACAATCTCCTCCGCTTTGGTAGGGATCTCCAGACTAGAAGTGAGTGGAGAATAGCAGAGTTCATGAAAGACACTGTGGCTATGTGTGATGAATTTAGGAGAGAGTGGGACAAGGGAGGATGGTTGTGGGCTAAGACAGGGGAGAGAGATCCCTACGC
>JGI10211J34971_10000603_pt1 | contig 29612 bp, 25 predicted proteins | sample Etolagsediment_FD_34971 | JGI IMG/M metagenome (IMG submission 34971)
TCTTCGGCTCCGCATCAGAGGCCGGTATTTTGCCCGATTTCATCAAAAGATTGACATACGTACCTATTAAGTGCTGCGCGCTCCATGCATATTCATAGTCAGGCCATTTCTCGATAACCTTCTCGAAATGCGCGACGGTTTTTTCATACTCACCCAACCTTATGTAACAGATACCCGAAAAATACCACGAATAAGTCGTATGCTCGGTTTCCGGCATATCGTCTATAATCCTTCGCCATACCTCAATAGACTTTCGGTAGTTCTCATTAGAGATTTTTGTCAGTCCCTGCTCTTTCATTTTTTCGGCAAGATAATAATACTCCTCCCCGATAACAAACACCCCCCAGTCAACCCTCGGCAAATCGTTAAAATCCGCAACCAGCGCTTCAACCACATCCCCGACCTGTTCATCTTCACTCAGATGAATCTGCGACACACCAATACCAACCTCGGCTGACACCACCGCCTCGGCTCCCGAACAGTTATCCACAACATACTCATAAAGCCCGAGCGCCTTTTGATACTCAAGCTCCTCACGATAATTGTCCGCGATGCCATTAATAACCGTTCCAAATTCCGAATGACCGGAAAAATCTGAAATGGACCATTTTGAACTTGTAAAAGAGCTAGGGTTTTTTATTTTTGTAATAAACAGGGCGTGCAAAATTCCTTCACGTTTTTTCGCCAAGCAGAGTGGACGAGTCTTGCCATTCGAGAGCATCCAGCAAATTTTTGTCTTTGCTGCTATTGTTAGACCACGCAGCAAACAAGCGATAGTTGGATCTTACTCCTGCTTGACGATATAATCTCTGTCTTGAATCTCATCGTACACTTTGGTCCCCACAGGAAAATCGATATCGAAGTGCTCATCTGTGAATCCCTGATTTACAAGGATTGGGCTGATTGCCTGATACGTGCTCACTCGGTCACTGCCAGGGATTGTAAATGTACCGCTGACGGGAAACCACAATCCTTCAGCAACCTCTTCTAAAGATTCGACGTTTACACTCGCGGCAACCATTTCGGGCCCTTTCATGTGTTCGAACTTAACGGGTGTGTAACCGTGATCCACGGAAAAGTAAATACGCATATAGACCAACCTGTTTCCCTCGTAAAGGAAATCGGTAAGCAGGTCGGCACGGATTGTATTGAAACCGTCAATTTTTTTGACCACATTATCGAGCCGGACTTTGTCTCTGGCCCTTAGACGGTCGGAAAGAGGTGTCTGTCCCTGAAAGTAGGCCGGGCGCAGGACAGAGAAACCAAGTGGTGTCAGGTTTCCGTAAACATAAGGTTTATTATATGAAACGCTTGCTGATGCTATGCGTGGTTCCTTTGGTGGCCAGCCACCGATTGTCAGACTCTTTCCGACTTGCCCGTTATAAGCTTGCTTTGTAGTATTATCCCACTCATTTTGCTCCTTTGTGACCATTGTGGACCACTCCTCCAGCAGAAACTGCCCGGGGGCGTTCCAATCCGTGACATTTGGGTCTTCTTTCGACAATAATCCGGCGGCAGAGAATTTATATCTTCTGTAACCATCTTTAGCTATCAAAGCTTCAAATCCCCCTTCTTTCTCGAGTTCTTCGTGTGTCGGAGGCGGGATAACACGGCACTCGTATTCCATGGAAATATCAACTATGGCTGATTCCATCTGCTCTATGATGTCAGCCAGCTCGGCGGTGGTGATTGCTGCGGCTTGCGGAACTTGAGTAAGCAGCAATACAAAAGAAATGTAGTAATACCATAAGTTTTTAAGCTCCATCTTCGCTTCCTTTCAAAAAAACCACGCCAAGATATGCTGTAATGCTGATTAACAGTATACCCAATGCGCGAATAAGTATGGAGTAACTTATTAATTCCGTGCCGGAACCAAAGCAGCCGCAGCTAATCTCAAGCCCCCGGTACAAAGCCCAGCTAAGCACAAAGGTGAACATACTGGTCATTGCAATACTTGTCAGTAATGCTCCGCTGACAAAGATTCCACCAAGAAGACACAAGCTAACTAATAATTCCAGCCATGGGAGTGTCATTGCTGTCAGCATACCAAGCTTTGGTCCGACGAGCTGGTAGTCATACACACTGGAGAGAAAATCGTACGGCTGACGAATTTTTGACAAACTGCTCCATAAGAATAGGCAGCCGAGGCCTAATCGCACAACCAATGTAAAAACATAAAGCAATCTTTGCTTTATTCGTCTGTTGAATTTCATAATGGTGTATGCTTCACTACTCACAAGTCCTTTTCACCTGCTCATTCACACCAGCCACCATTCAATAAAGAAACATTTGGAAAACCATCCGATATAAGTTTAACCGCTACCCTCTCGGCGAATTTGCATCCGTGGCTTTGACAGTAAACCACAATACGTGCGTTTTTTGGAATGCCGGACATTACTTTGCGGCGCTGGTCATCGATGATATCCACCGGGATATTAATTGCCCCTTCCAGATGCCCGGCCTTAAAATCATCGTTTGGTCTTGCGTCGACGAAGACGGCATTATTATTAAGCAATTGACGAGCCTGCTTTCTGTTTATTCTCTGGATGAAACCGCCCAGATGGGCCTGTTCAATTGAAGCTGTGGCATTTGGATGGGCCAAGAAACCCTCATCATTTACGAAATGACAAACCATTCCACTCAGCAGGGCCAACAGAACCAATCCTGCGCATTGTGCCGCCGACAGGCCGAATAGTTGAGGCCGGGAGATTATAGCTGTTGACAAGAGCCAGCGCCGACGCCCCCAGCGAACAATCAATATAGCCATAACAGCGATTGCTGAACAAATTAGAAGACGCTTGCGTGCGGGGGCAAAAACAACTCCAAGGTCGATAGGATTTTTCGACACCATCAGGCCTGTTCCGTCCCACCGCGGAGCTAACTTATAAAACGGGACCAGTCTAACCGGCCCGGGCGGGTTGCACAACCTGGCTTGGCCGTTCTGTGTTTCCAGGAATAACTCGTAGTGGTCGTAGTTCTTTTTATCCGCGGAAGATTTTACGTGCAAAATTACAGGGTAAGGCGACCGGCGAAGTTCTCTGCTGGTCAGCTTTTCAACAGGGACCGCATACAGACCGTTATCCTGTGCCGCTTTCTGCAACTCAGCTAACGAGCTTCCTTTGTGTGAACCGATATATTCCGGCTTGAGTAGTTGTCGGGATTCAATATACACATTGAAGAATTTCATTGTCATGTAAAGACAATAGACACCGCAATATCCTCTAAATGGAGACCTCTTAGGGAGGTGATCAACCGTTTGAACCGTCTGCCCGCTGACTGCAACTGCCGATCCCGCTAAAACAGCTAAGATCAACACAAAGAGGCATAAATGTTTGGCAGATGAGGCTGATGAAAGGTTCATTGTTATTATATTGTGCTCAATTCAACCTTGATTCTCTGCTTGTTTTTTACTGCTTCAGTTCATTTACTATTTTATCGATTTCATCGAAAGTGGGATCATCCGCAGGTACTATCTTGCCGCCAACCACCATAAAATTGATGCCTGGATAATCTTGGTCATAGACCGGTGTTCCATCGGGAACCTTTATATCAACAAATGCCTTCAAGGCATTAAAGTCGGGATTCATGTCTATTTTGGAAAGCTTAAAGTCATAACTTATACGAACCACCTGACCGCTGGAAAAAGCCCAGCTCTCGGTGATATTAGCCTCTGTCATCACAGAAATTCCATTTATTTCTTCAATCTTAACAGATTCTACAACGTTAGAGTATTCCTGTAACGGCTCGCGGGGAAACAATTTACGGTTGGGACGACTCGATGCCAAAGGTTGCCCGTCTAAAATGTCATCACCACTTTTGTGCAACTCAATTCGTCTGGGATGAAAACTGGAATTGGGGTCCAGCCAGATTGAGATATCACCGTAATCGCTCTGACTTTCCAGAACATAGGTTAGATGGCCGTCAATATCCTCTCTGTCGTTTCGGACCCGAAGGCTTGGGCTGCTTCGGAAAATATCTGGCAGCCGTTCTGCAAATAAGTAACCTTCGGTAATAATGCCCCCGCCCAGACAGGCCCTGACTTTAACCTTATCTATTTCTGAGAAGTCTGAATCCACGTAAATCATTTCCGGTGGCTCGTTACCATCACTCTCGTAGCGTATACTGCGCTCATCCAAAATCTTACCACAGCGACTTATTATCAGTTCACCACTCGTGGATGTACTCCGGTCCTCTGCAACCACATCCCAGCGTTCACTATCCCGACAGACAGATGTTTTCCGCACTGTGCATTTTGGATTTTTGGTAGGTTGAGGCGTGTCAACTACCATGACAGTTTGGATTTCATAAGCGGATCTCGCCAGTGCCGAGAGCGACTTTTCATATTCGCTAATCAACTCTTCGGCACTTGGTTGTTCTTCATTTGCACAGAAAGACAAGGTGAGTAAAATGCAAAAACCGCTCAATATTTTTAGTAACATTCGAATCTCCTTATCCTTTATTTTTCAAGAAAATCCGCCTGCCATATAAACGAAGACAGGACCATTTAACAAGATTGTAATTTTTTGCATGTTTTAGGAATGCATTCGCCTTCACAATAATCCGATGTGCATTTTTTAGTGCCAGCTACACATAGGTACGGTTCAGTGGAACTATCTATGCACTTTTCGCATTTTTTCCAACAAAGCCACCCCTTACACTTAGTTGAATCATATGATAAACCAAGTTTACAACAACATCCTCCCACGCTTCTAACAGCCGCGTGAGCACTCATTTCCTGGGGTGCATTGGAACTAAACACCACAGATATTCCCAGTATCAATGCTCCCATAAAGCACACTTTAGAAATAGTTAAAATTTTCATTAGAAACTCCTTCATCTGTCAGATTCAATTATCGGTTGGTAAAGCCAGATTTTCAAGTCTGGCTCTTACTCTTTCAACACGGGGGTCGCCCGGGTAAGTCGTTTGTATGAATTCATTATAAACCTGTCCAGCCTCTTCTAACCGGCCAAGTTCCTCGAAAGCCCGGCCCAGAGGGTATAGTATATGATGGGGTCGATATTTCTTCTCTGTGTACTTTCCCAGAGAAAGTTCCCAATACTGTGTGGCTTTAAGCCATTGGCCTTTCTCGAAATTTATCTGTCCCAGTTTCAGCGCGGCAGGTTTAACATATTTGCTACCAGGAAAGTTTTCTGTAATCACCTGACAGGCATATTCTATTTTGGGGGTTGCTTCCGGTTTCGTAACAGCCCCCAACTCTATTAATTTCTCGTAATAATTAGCCACCGATAGATAGGCTCGTGGAATAATATCACAGTCCGGGAATTCCTGGATTACTCTTTCCCACACAGAAACGGCTTTTTGGAAGTACTCTTTGGCTTCAGTTTCAAGGCCCTGGCTTTTCAACTCGGAAGCCTTGATGCCATATTCCTCTCCTATTATACACAATACCTTCGGCAAATCATTAAAATCAGCAACCAGCGCGTCAACCACGGCCTCGACCTGCTCATCTTCACCGGGCAAAAACAGAATATTTGAATGATGCGAGCAACTTTTTCTGATTTAGGAACGGTTCCGCTGATAAACTCTAAAGGACGACTACCGTTCATCTATTACCTTAGTGCCTTCCGGAAACTCCGGTGAAAAGGTAGAGGCTTCGATAGAAATATTGAACTCAACAGTGCCAGGAATTGCTTCAAATGTCTCGGAAGAAGCTAATACTCTTTCGCCTTTAACATAAACATATCTCTTGTCAATATACACACGAGGAAACCATTCGCCACTGCAGGTTTGTGCATAGTCCTGACAGATTATTTCTTGGCTGAGCTGATTGTTTCTATGGACCACTGTGTACAATATGGACATGCCCTTATCGGGCGCAAAAATATGTTTTGTTTTAAGGCTCGGACCTGTTTCCAAACCCATTTCAAAAGTGGCATGAACCTGACCGTTGATGGTGGTCTGCTCAAAAGTGGCTAAACCCTGGTCTATCAAGTCGATGAATCTTTGCACCTGCACGTCGCTGGCACTACTATAACTGTGACCAAATTGCTGGAACTTTGGACAATATATTTTGCCATGTGGCGTAATGTTTGCATAACTACGGGTGGTACCTTCTGGCGTTTGAGAGCTCGTTAGCGAGATACTTTTACCGCCATCAAAGGCCATCACGTTCGATGAGAAGGTGTCAATTACATTTGGGTCGTTTCCGATGTTCTCTACCACAGCAGGAGAAAGAGAAGCATAATCTCTACGCTTTTTGTTTCCATCTAAAAACAGCCTTTCAAGTGTATAAGTAGTTGTATCCTGCTTCAATGAATAGTCTAAACCCCCGAACAGTCGGAGATTGCTAAGATATTGCTGTTTGCGCCGTTCGTCCTTAAACTCTTTACCTTCGAGCAAATCGGTTACATCTACAGCCTTCTTGTAAAGAGTGCGGATGTAAGTGCCCTTGCCAGAGAGACGAGGGCTGCCATAGCCTGAATAAAAATTTCTAAGGGAGGCTTCAATACTCGTCGTCTCTGATGCGAAAAGCGGCGTGGCGCCTAAAATGCAAGCAGTGCAGATAAGATAGTAAGTGATTGCTTTCATTTTCAATCTCCTATTTTTGATTGTGCAAGCTCTTTTTCTCATTATAAACCCCCATATTCTACTCTATTTGTATATAGAAACCCTGGATTCTCAAAAACTCATCATTATGATATACACCCTGTTTGATCGTTACCGTAGTAATCGCTAATTTTTTCGCACTCTGTATGCGAATCCAAGCAATCCGGATTTTCCATATCATTTGAACAGCATCCACTACTCTCAGGAGGGCAGCATGTACCGTTACAGCAGGTCTCCCCCGCGGCACAACAGTTTCCTTCACAGCAGGTTTCACCAGAAGGACAACAATAAGAACCATTATCTGTACAACAGATCTCGCCTGGATCGCAGCAAACATTATTGCAGCACTCGTTGCTGCAACAGATACTCTCTCACAGGCACGTCTGCAGGTTTATTCCGCCCCCTAACCCCCCGTTGTGATTTTGCTTCGCCCTTTACAGTCGTGATAACGATAACATCTCTTAAAGTCTTTGGGAATATCAATATCAAAGATCTGTTCATCAAACTCCGGGGCGTTGGCTAATACTTTTGATGCCCTATAAACAACTCTACGGTATGGAGCTCCATCTCTAGACGGTCCGGTTTCTTCAAATGCTTCGATTGGATACCAAATATTCTCACCCACTTTTTTTAGTTTTGTCACTTTAATAAAAGACACGAGCCATGTACCCCCATCTTCATTGATGCTGTTTACAAGTTTGTAGCCTCGTAAAGCATAGCCTTTTCCCGGATCAAACCACCATGAAACACTGTTATTGGCTTCCTCCATATAATTGATCTTAAGGCAATTAACCCCTAAAAAATTTTCCATAGTAAGCTTCAGTGGGGTTTTAGCTATCATTTCCTCAGAAGTAGCTAATTTCAAAAAGTTTGAAAAGCTGTGGTACGTTTCTTTTGAAAAGAAGAAATGCATCGAAAACCTGTTCCCCGACAAACTAGTCAATGTACTATTCCCTAGTTCTTTGGGCCGTCCTGTTATAATTTCGGCCTCTTTCAAATATTTTATGTCGGTTCCTTTTTTAACCTCTCGATTTACTCTCTTACCAATAAGACCATCATAGCCCACCGAATAGGAAATTTCTATATCAGGAGACTTGGCACCTTTCTTTCCCATAGTCTCCCTTAAAACATCCACTCTCATTTTGCTACCAAGTAGCCCATTAATCCAAGAAACTCCTTTTGTGTAGTTGGCTGTTTTTTCCCATTGTTGTGTAAGTTTCATTTTGGATTCAATCCAAGACTCAGATTTAATATATACGTTGACCAGTTCTCTTTCGATTTTTTCTACAATAGGAATAATTTTTTCGATCTCTTCTAAAGAGACCTCCTGACCAGCTTTTACATCCCCAATGAACAACCCTATAAAGCAGATCAAACATGCTAAAATGCTAAATATGGTTTTATTGTGTTGTGAATTTACATTTTCGGATAAATACATCACAAACATAATTTCTCCTTTCTGCTTCTACAACTAATTGTCGATAAGGATTATTATTTGCATACCTTATGAGTTCCCAAAGTTACCGGTGGATCTGCATGAGTATCATCACAAGTACATACGAAACCCATGAAAGGAATAAACTTATGGTAACAATCCCACCAAATTACGCTTGCACATCCCTCAGCATCTGTTAAACAACTCGCGTCTCCGCTTGCATTTGTATAAAGCGAAGTTTGAATAGCGGAGCATTTATCTCCGACATGGGCACATTGATAAGTATCAATGTTAGCAAAAGCACAACCATCGAGCAATGGATCTGTACTAAAATCGTCGAACATATCGTCTAATTCCTGTGCGCTTAGAGAACAGTTTCCCCCACCATCTGGATCACAGCAGGTGCCCTCGCAGCATTCCTCGCTCGCTCCGCAACAATAGCCGTCGTCATCACCACCTATGTCGTTACAGCACCTTTGGGTTGATGAATTGCAACATGCCCTATCACAACAGGTTTCACCATCGTTACAACAATACTTATCATCAGCACCTGAGTCTGCACAACAAATCTCACAGCATAAATTCTCACAACAGGTTTCACCAGAAGGACAGCAATAAGTACCGGAATCTGTACAACATTCCTCGCCTGTATCACAACACATTTTGTCGTTACAACAATACTGTCCCGAACTACATATAGATTCACATGAGCCATAGCCGTCACATTCTTCACAGTTATCGCCACAATCGGTCCCAGCTGACTTAGGATAACATGTATCGATCACACAGTATTCGCAAGGATTACACATTGGATCACAGTTTGCAACCACAGCCTTCGCAAATAAGTATAATAACGAAAAACAAACCAAAATAATAGTTGCATATCTTTTCATATTTTCCTTCATAACAACATTCTCCTTTTCCCAGAGCGCCATTTGACTTTTCTTTGTTGCTACCGACACGTACAATTATTTTTTGTAAGCTCGGTGCGTATATATTCGGCCATTTCCACATCACCCATCTCGTCGTATGCCCCGATTAAATCGCCGCCTACCAGACACACCTTTTTGGGGGCCCTTTCCAGCAGCATCTCATAATACATTATTGAATCAACCAATTGGTCTTCGGCAAAACTCATCCTTCCCAAATTCAAAAGTGCCGTTTCAACCCACAGGCTGTCCGGCCAGTTCTCCACGACCGCCTGGTATGCCTCCTTTATTCGTGCGTTAGCCTCGGCTTCTGCAATGGCGCCGGCGTCTCTTAATATCTTTGTATATCTGGCGATAAGGTCGTAGGCCACCCAGCCTAATTCATAGTCAGGTACAGTATCCACAACGGCCTTAGAGTAATCGATGCCCTTTTGATACTCGCCAAATTCCTGCGCATATAAAATTCCGGATTGTAAGAGCGCACCTGCATCGGCCTCAGAATCGCCAAGCTCCTCCTCTATCAGCCTTTCCCACACGCTTATTGCAACCTGATGAGAGGCCTTTTCACCTTCGGTATCCCCATCTCTTGCCCGCCAGCGCCCCTGCCTGGTGTAAGCACCACCGATATGCAAAATTGCCCCCGGCAATTCCTCATCATCGGCAAATTCTGCAATCAAGTCGTTAAGCTCCTCTGTGATATTCGGTTCATTACCGATGGCTATGTCTGCTAATATTAATGGCTCCCTTATCTGTATCTTTCCTTTCATTTCACTCCAGTTATCCAGAATCGCGCCAAAAACAGCAGAAGCCTCGTCTTTATGTCCTGACGCCTCGTACGCCGTGCCTATATCATATAACTCTCCAGGCGCATTCTCTTCATACAAAAATGCCGTGCCAAACCTGTCTAATATAAACTGTAGGTTTGGATCTTCACCAAGAGCAATTTTCAAGCCTACATAACCATGCATCGCCTCGGCTTCCTGACTTGTGTCGGGTTGCATGGTAAAAATGTCTTGATAAGTCTCAAGGGCCTTTCGATCATCGCCTGCTGCTTCATAACTATCGCCCAATGTTATTTTGTGATCTATTTCTTCGGTCCGATCCTCCCAAACGTAATCCGGCCACGTATCCCTAACATATTCGTAAAGCTGAATGGTTTTCTCAGGTTGATCTACGTGCCAATAATATGTCGAAGCGATTTCACTCACCGCTGCGGCGATATGTTCATTGTTTGAAAACCGGCTTAAGAGTTGTTCATAAGCCGCCTCGGCGGCTTGGTCATCTTTAAGTGCAATATATGATTGTACAAGGCCGGTCTGTGCACGTATTAGCTTTTCGCTTTCGGGCTGGTTATTCAAAATGTATTCGCATAAACTGATGACTTCGTCATGCTTATCTAATTCAAGATAAGTTTCAGAAATATCAACGAGCGATGACGTAAGCTCCGGATGCTCGACAAAGTTGTTTTTAAGTTCCTCTACAACCGAATTGGCGTCCGCAGGTCTGTCTGAATCGATATACAAAATCGCTAATTGTGTTGTCGCCTTCAGGTCATAATCGCTGAGTGGATACTGATCTATTATGTCTTGATATATCTGCTCGGCTTCGGCATATTGTCCTTGCTCCTGATATGTTTCGGCCAGAGCAAATTCATTGGCCAATTCGACTTGCTCGGTTTCGCTCTGAGCTTCTGCGGGTGAGAGCATCTTGACTGAGTAAAAGATTAATCCAACAATTGCAAACAGGATGATGATTTTTATTGCAACCTTGCCGGCTCGTAAAATTATCTTAGCCATGATTCAAACTCCTTCATACTATTGCATTCTTTTACGAATTCCCCCCTCCATACCATCATATTATTACTCAATGCAAATTACGGTGAAAGTTATTAAATGTCAAGGGAAATTTTGAAAATTTTTCGCTCAAGTCCATATTATAATCGATATTTTTCCTAAGTCATTGTAAAGAATGATGTTGCGCTAATTAAATATTTGCGAATTTCGCGTGGCAACTACTCAATATCTCTGACATAGTTTTTACAGGTTTCCAGAATCGACTTTGTCGGTCAAACTTTTCCCAGACAAGCTTTGGCTGTTGTTGAGAAGGGAATTGCCCCGCTGTGGGGCCTGAATGAATTAGCCGACCAGCCAAAAATGCAAGCACCCTGCATTTAACAGGGGTATTGACTGCGCGGGTTTTGGTTGGTACAATGTCTTTGCGTGGCTATGGCAAGCGGGAAAATAATAATTGGAATACTGGGCCGGATATGCTCGGGCAAGAGCACCGTAGCGGCAGAGTTTGCGCGTTTGGGCTGCGACGTAATCGACGCTGATGAGATAGCACATGGGCTTCTTGAGAAGAGCGACATCAAAGAACAAATTAAAGAGGCCTTCGGCGATGATGTTTTCGACAGTACAGGTAGGGTTGACAGAAACAAACTGGCAGAAAAAGTCTTTGAAGATGAAAAGACCGTCGAAAGGATTAACCGGATAATCCATCCGCCGGTTTTGGCCAAATGTGAAGAGCTGATAACTGAATTTAACAGCCGAAGCAATATAAAGGCGATTGTGCTGGATGTACCCCTTTTGGCGGAAGCTGGGTGGCTTGGCAAGTGCAATAAGCTGATTTTTGTGGACTGCGATGAAGAAATAAGGGCCCGTAGAGCGGCCAAAAAGGGGGTTTTTTCAAAAAATCAGCTAAAAAAACGAGAAAATTTACAAATTTTTCTGGACAAGAAGAAGAAAATAGCAGATTATATAGTAGATAACAATTCCGGCTTATCAGCGATGGCTGAGCAGGTCGTTCGAATCTTCACAATCATAATAGATGAAAAGTAGGTTTTGACATAGCGGGGTGTCTCATCCGAGATTGTCAACTGGTTATTAGCATTTTTTGACTGTCCCAGTGACAAATCTGGAACTCCCATAGATTGTCGTTAGACATGTGGGGTCAAAACAGAGAGTATTGTATCCGTACCGATTAACCGGGAACGAAGAAGGAGTAATTATGGCGAAAGCAGCTACTAAAAACACTGAAGCAAAAACTACAAAAAAGCGGACTCGAAAAGCCAGCGCAAAAAAAGCGAAGGCTACCGAGCAAGTCGAAGAGCAAGTCGAAGAACAGGTCGTGAAAGAGGAGATTTTGGAATCGGAGGCCGAGCAGGCCGAAGATACAGAGAAGGATGCCGACAAGAAGGAAACAGATGAGGAATCTATTCACGCCAAGTATGAACGTATCAAAAAGGGCGAGCTTCACTTGAAGGACCTGCAGGACCTCGACGCGGCCGAACTTCACAAGGTAGCGAAGGACGAGGGTATTCAGGATTATATGGGGCTTAACAAGCAGGAACTCGTATTCAAGATACTTAAGGAACGAATTCGACAGAACGGACTGATGTACGGCGAAGGTGTGCTGGAAGTACTTCCGGACGGTTATGGTTTCCTCCGCAGCCACCAGTACAGCTATCTGTCGTCAGCGGATGACGTTTACGTATCTCCTTCCCAGATAAGGCGGTTCGGCTTGAGAAGCGGTAATATTGTAGCAGGTCAGATTCGTCCGCCAAAAGATAGTGAAAAGTATTTTGCGTTGCTTCGTGTAGAGGCGATTAACTTTCAGGAGCCTGACAACCTGCTGGAAAAGGTGGTGTTCCGAGATTTGATACCGCTGCACGCCGAAGAAAGGCTTATACTGGAGACCGTGTCGGAAGAACTCAGCATGCGTGTGATTGACATTGTTACGCCGATCGGCAAAGGACAGCGTGGCCTGATTGTGGCTCCGCCGAGGACCGGCAAGACGATTTTGCTGCAAAAAATCGCCAACGCAATCAGTACGAATTGCCCGGAAGTGAAAATGATGGTTCTGCTGATTGACGAGAGGCCGGAAGAGGTTACCGATATGGAGAGAAAAACCGCTGACAATGTCGAAGTAATAAGTTCAACGTTTGACGAGCCGTCCGCCCGTCACTGCCAGGTAGCTGAGATAGTGATTGAAAAGGCCAAGCGGATGGTCGAATACGGAGAGGACGTGGTTATTCTGCTTGATTCAATTACTCGATTAGCGCGAGCTTACAATACGGAGATGCCTCATTCCGGGAAGATTCTGACCGGTGGTGTGGACGCCAACGCCATGCAGATGCCGAAGAGATTTTTCGGTGCCGCGAGGAATATCGAAGACGGCGGGTCGCTGACAATCATCGCCACGGCACTTGTTGACACCGGCTCCAAGATGGACGAAGTTATCTTCGAAGAGTTCAAGGCCACTGGCAACATGGAGCTTCACTTGGACAGGAAGCTTGTCGAGAGGAGGACTTTCCCGTCAATCGATATCAGCAAGAGCGGCACGCGAAGGGAAGAACTGCTGCTTGACGCCAAGGAACTGGAGCTTGTCTATCGTTTGCGGAAGGTTCTCAGCGAGATGAACATAATTGAGGCTGTTGAACTGCTTAAGAACAGATTGGCCAAGTGCCGAACTAACGCCGAGTTCCTGATGAGCATGAGTATGGATTAGGAGGCGCGTGGGCAGTGAAGACGGAGCTTTCACCCGGCCCTGGGTTTTACGCACGGTTTTGTTGCCAAGCCTTTGCCTGCAAAAAGGGTGTTTCACCATAAAATGTTGGCTTTACATAATTGGTGGATTTGCTTAAAATGCGACTCCGGCCCAGATTAGTTCGCCGGATTTTTTTTGCGGTGATTGTTCCGATTAAGTGGGCATGTAATAATGGCCGAACAGCTTTCGAAAGTTTATGAACCCAGGGTGATAGAAGCTCTCGCTAATGACATTTGGGCGGGAGGAGACTATTTCCATGCTGAGCCGGGTGACAAAAGCGAAAAAGGTTCCTATACAATCGTTATTCCGCCGCCTAATGTAACCGCCGCTCTGCACCTCGGCCATGCGCTGAACAACACACTGCAGGATATCCTGATTCGATTTCGACGTATGCAGGGTTTCAATACGCTTTGGATGCCGGGTACCGACCATGCCGGTATCGCCACGCAGACCGTCGTCGAGAAACAGCTACTGGCCGAACGGGGAAAACGCAGGACGGACTTTGAGCGGGATGATTTTGTTGCTCACGTGAAGGAATGGAAAGATGAGTACGAAGCCAGAATCATCGACCAGTTGAAGAAGATGGGCTGTTCGTGCGACTGGAATCGCACCCGTTTTACCATGGACGATGTTTGTGCAAAAGCGGTCCGGGCTAATTTCTTTAAACTCTTTAAGGACGGGTTGATTTACAGAGGCAAAAGGCTGGTCAACTGGGACCCTGCCACGCAAACCGTGTTAGCTGATGATGAAGTGGAGCACGAAACGGTGCAGGGACATTTCTGGTATTTGTGCTATCCGCTTGCCAAACCCGTGGAGATTGAAGGCAAAGTTACCGAGCACGTGACAGTGGCGACGACCCGCCCGGAGACGATGTTAGGCGATACGGCAGTAGCGATGAACCCATCTGACCGGCGTGCCGAGTTTCTTTTGGGCAAAATGGTTCGTCTTCCGATTGTCGGCAGGCTGATTCCGATTATCGCCGATGACCACGTTGTTTTGCCGGACCCGGACAGCGAGGATGAAAAAGCAAAGTTCTCAACGGGCTTTTTGAAGGTAACTCCCGCTCACGACCCTGACGATTGGGAAATCGGCCAGCGACACGGGCTGGGAATCATCAACGTCATGGCTCCGGATGGCTCCATCAGCGATAAATACGGCTGGGACGATGCCGATACTTCCGAGGCGCAGTCTTTATTAGGCATGGACCGGTTTGAGGCGCGCGAGGCGATAGTGGAGTGGTTCCGAACAGAACATCTCCTTGAAGACGTCCGAGAGTATTGTTATGAAGTGGGCCACAGTTATCGAAGCCACGTGCCGATTGAGCCATATCTTTCCGACCAATGGTATATTGCGGTTAAGAAGCCGATTGGACATCTTGCCGACAAATTTGGCCAAGGCCTGATAGAAGGGACGGATGTTCCGGTTAATTCGTTAGCCGGGTTGGCTTTGCGGCCCCTGCTGGATGGCAAGTTGCGTTTTACACCCGGCAGGTACGCTAAGACATATCAAAGCTGGCTGGAGAACCTGCGAGACTGGCCAATCAGCAGACAACTGTGGTGGGGGCACAGAATACCAATATGGTCAAAGGGCGGGGCGGGCAGTCAGTTAGAAGCTGAGCTTTCAAAATTACCTGACAAAGTCTGTTCCGATCTGACCGATTCGGATGAAGGCACCATAACCTGTATCTGCCTCGGCCCCGGAAGTGAGGACATCGAAAGTCGGCTTGAAGCTGACGGCTGGGTGCGGGATGAAGATGTTCTCGACACGTGGTTCAGTTCGGCACTCTGGCCGTTTAGTACGATGGGCTGGCCGGATGATACGCCGGAAATGAAAACGTTTTATCCGGGTGAGGTGCTCTGCACTGCTCGTGACATCATTACCTTATGGGTCTCGCGGATGGTGATGATGGGTCAGTATTGCGTGGGCGATATTCCATTTAGAGACGTGTATATCCACGCCATGATCCAGGATGGCTTAGGGCGCAGGATGTCCAAGAGTCTGGGTAACGGAATCGACCCGCTGGTCGCTATCGACAGCCATGGTGCTGATGCCATGCGCTTTACATTGGCAAGCATGACAACCGATACGCAGGACTTAAAAATGCCTGTCGAAAAGCTGGAACTGCCCGATGGGCGAACAGTCAATACTTCGCCGAAGTTTGATATAGGCAGGAATTTCTGCAACAAGCTGTGGAACGCCTCGCGTTTTGCGATGATGAACCTCGATGGCATCGACCCTCAAAAATTCGACGCTGCTAAGATGGATGTTCCCGATAAATGGATTCTTTCACGACTGGCAAAAACGATACATGAGGTGACAAGAGGCCTGGATAACTTTAAATACAATGAGCCGCTAAATGAACTCTACCGGTTTTTCTGGAACGATTTCTGCGACTGGTATCTTGAGTGGATAAAGCCGCGGATGAGCGATAAAGAGCAAAGGGCTACCGCACAGAATATCCTGGCTTTCGTGCTGGACCGAACGCTGCGTCTCTTGCATCCATTTGCACCGTTTATCACTGAGGGGATATTTCAAAAGCTGAACGAGATTACCCCTACCAGGGAACTAAAAGGATTGGCAGAAGCCAAAGAGGCAAATGCGCTGATAGTCGCCGCCTGGCCGGATGGCCTGGATGGGCTTGTGGCAGAGGGCATCGAAGAACAGATTGCAACCATTCAAAATGTAATCAGGCCGATAAGGGATACCCGAAGCAAGTACAATATAGCTCCTTCGAAAGGACTAACGGTTTCGGTCGATAGTCCGCCGGCCGTGGTCGTAACCTTAAACGAAAATTCCGATCTGATTTCAAATCTGGCGGTACTTGACGATTTCACATCCGCCTGCAATATTGTCAAGCCCGCAAATTCGGCTGTATCAGTAGTGGGCGACATGCAGATATATGTGCATGATGTGATAGACCCGGAGGCTGAGCGCGCCCGGCTGGAAAAGCAAAAGCAGCGAATTAAAAATGCAATCGGGCCTATCCAGGCAAAAGTAAATAATGAAAACTTCATAAACCGGGCAAAGCCGGAAGTGGTCGCGCAGGCAAGAGGCAAGCTAAAAGAGCTTTCGGAACAATTGGAAACGGTCGAAAAACATTTGTTGGAATTGAACGGTTAAGGTATTCAGTAGATAAAGGCGCGAAGATGGAAGTTAAAGTTGAACTGTCAAAAATAATTATCAACGAGGCTGTTGACCAGCAGATAATCGTTCTCAAAGAGCTCGAGGGTGAGCGTAGTTTTCCGATTGTCATCGGCATGACGGAGATTCTGGCAATCGACCGACGGCTGAAGGACATACAACTGCCCCGCCCGATGACGCACGACTTGTTGGCGGATGTTATCGACCAGATGGGTGGAGAGGTTGAAAAAGTGGTTGTAAACGACCTGAGTAACGGCACTTTTTATGCTCGGTTGCATATAAACGCAAACGGCAGCACAATTGAGGTGGACAGCAGACCTTCCGATGCGATAGCGCTTGGGGTGGGGATTGGAGCGCCTATTTTTGTGGATGAGCAGGTTTTTGAGAATATGCAGATGTGATATTGCCGACAATCAGCAGCCCCACCGCAACGCATAGCATACTGTCGGCCACATTAAACGCAGGCCAGTGCCTGCCCGGCCAATACACAACGTCAACAAAATCACGCACGAATCCATCGTTGAAAATTCTGTCGTACAAATTGCCGATGATACCTGCGGTGAACAGCGCCAAGGCAATTTGCGTAATTTTTCGTTGAGTGCCGCCGAAAAGAAATATCCCCAGCACCACAATCAGCGCAACAATTGAAACCGTAATCAGCAGCGGTGTTCGGCCGGTAGCTATGCTAAAGGCGGCGCCGGAATTTTCCCTCATGACAAATTTACAGAAACTGCCTATGACGGCCACTTCATTGTGTGGCTTCGTGCTCAGCCAGTTAAATACCGCCCCTTTACTCCACAAATCAAACGCAACGCCCACTATCATTAGCGGCCAGAAGATAAGGTGTGCTTTTACATCGGATAGTTGAAGCTTCGAAAAAGACCGTCCGTGCTCGGGTTGGACGGGCTGGGGATTTGCGTTATACTGCGTCATAACATCAGGCCTGCCAGGGTTTGTTACTTTGAATACTTCTCGAGGAGACGCCGCAGCTTGGGCTGGTCGGGGTTAATATTCAAAGATGTATTCCAATGCTCAATTCCCTTTGCCTTGAGCGCATTATCATTGCTGTTGATGGCCTTTAGTATATAGGCCACGCCTAATCCCTTATGGGCCATCCAGTCGCCTGTGTCTGTCTCAACCGCCTTGCTGTAGTTGGCCAGGGCACTGTCCATATCACGCAGTTTCAAATGCGCAAAGCCGAGGTATTGATAGGCCATGCCGTTTTCCGGGTCGAGTTCGATCGCCGAGGTCAAAAGCTCTCTGGCGGTGCTGTATCTCGCGGCTCTAAGATAAGCAACAGCAAGAGAAACCATAATCTTCGGCTTATTGCCCTCAATTTCAAGAGCACGCCTGTAAGCAGCAATGGCCTGGTCGTGTTCCTTTTTGGCCTCGAAGATATCGCCCAGCAAAAGCTCGGTTTCGCTGGTATTAGGGTCGATTTGCCTGGCCATTTGGCTGTACTCGAAGGCATTGTCGTAGTCTTCAAGCTTATAGTAACTCTTGGCGGCGTTTAAGTGGGCCTCGAAGTGCCCGGAATCGAGTTCACATGCCCGGACGTAAGCCTTAACCGCCCGGAGAAACTGTTCCATTATCTGGCACACCTTTCCGAGATTGAAGAAGTCCTTGAAAGACCAGGAGTCAAGCTGCGTGGCGGCTTCATAAGAATCCGCACTGTCTTCGTATTCGCTCTTTTCCTGGTGGATATCGCCTTTGAGTGAATACGCCATCGCAAATTCGGGGTCGAGCTCTATCGCCTCAATAAGCTTTTGGATGGCCTCATCCTTCTCGTCACGCTCATTGAGTATCATAGCGTCCACGTATAAGCTGATGGCCTGTTCCTGGCTGCGAAGCGGTTGGGCGCAACCGGGTGCAATTAGCATTATCATCGCTAAGGTGCTGATGGTGAGCACTCTACAAAAACCGGCACGCATAGCCATTCCCCATTCCCTTTCTAAATCCGGATAAAATCACTGCTTCCATCGCCGAAAAGTATCACCAAGTGATTATACCATAACAACCACCGGTGTCAAAACTTTTTGGCCGGCAAAAAATGCAGGAAATACAGTAATGCTTATATGCTGAATATCGAACAGCGGATGCCGAACCGTAACGTGAACGCCAAACTTAAAATTATTGACAGATTGGAGACCGGCCTTTACCATGGTCGGGCTGTTTTTGGGTGATTTTGAGCGGTTGAAAGGCGTATTTGCAATCAATTAAGGAGAGTGCAAATGTTAGAAAAGGCCGTTGTGCTGATATTCGATGGTTTAGGTGACCGTCCCATCGAATCTTTTAGTGGGCTAACACCTCTTGAGCATGCAAACACTCCAAACTTTGACAAATTGGCCAGGATGGGCGAGTGTGGCTTGATGCATACCTTGGGAAGGGGGCTCAGGCCCGGAAGCGACACGTCCCATCTTGCCATATTCGGTTATGACCCTGCTGAATATTATCCCGGACGCGGACCGATAGAGGCAGCGGGCATTGGTCTTGAATTGCAGGATGGGGATGTTGCCTTTCGGGGTAATTTAGGGACGGTTGACGATAACATGGTCATTAAAGACCGCAGAGCCGGACGTATTCGAGTTGTGGAGCCGTTGACAAAGGCGCTCGATGGCCTCCAGATAGACGGTGTAACGCTCGTCGTTAAGCCGGGTACCGCCCATCGCGCCGGCGTCGTGATGAGAGGTAAGGGGCTTTCCAGCGCCGTTACGGATGCAGACCCCCATGAAGTTGGCCAGGCTGTGTGGGAGGTAAAACCGACGGATGACAGTGCTGAAGCCAAGCGAACCGCAAAGCTTCTGAACAAGTTTATCGCAAAAACACACAAGGTGCTCAAGGAGCACAAGTTTAATAAAGAGCGTCAAAGTCGCGGCGAACTGCCGGGTAATTGCCTGTTGGTTCGTGGGGCGGGTCAGTATAGAAATTTTCCAAGCTTCAAGGAGCGCTACGGATTCACTGCATGTTGTATTGCCGGGGGCGGACTTTACAAGGGTATTGGCGCCTTTTTAGGGATGGAAATTATCGATGTGCCGGGGGCGACGGCGCTTCCCGATAGCGATGTTGAAGCCAAGTTTAAGACGGCCCTTGAGCAGCTTGACTCGCATGATTTTATATTTATACATGTAAAAGCCGCTGATTCACTGGGTGAGGACGGCAACTTCGAAGAAAAGAAAAAGTTCATCGAAAAGAGTGATAACGCGATGGACGTTTTTGACGGTTTGCCGAAAGATACGCTGCTGGTAGTTACCGCCGACCATTCCACTCCGTGCGAGCTTAAACAACACTCAGCAGACCCCGTGCCGATTATGTTTCATGGCGCGGGTGTCAGAGTGGATGATGTTGATGCCTTTGGTGAGCGCGCCTGTGCAAAAGGTGGGATGGGTCATATTGAAGGCAAAGATATTATGCCACAGATACAAAATCTTATGGGCCGCCTGCATTTGATAGGTGCATAATCAGGACTTTGCGGAACAAACTTTTGTGGCAGAGCTTTGAGCGTTACGGCATGGGGAAAACTCTATGGACAAGATAGTCGTTCTTGACGATAATATGGTTAATATGATTGCCGCTGGGGAGGTGGTTGAAAGACCCGCCAGTGTAGTGAAGGAGCTTCTGGAAAACAGTATCGACGCCGGGGCAAGTAAGGTTGTCGTGCGAATCGAGGATGGGGGTCGCAAACTGATATCGGTAGTCGATGACGGCGTCGGGATGGATGCCGATGATTTGTCGAGAGCGTTTGAGCCGCACGCCACCAGCAAAATCAAGGTGGCTGGCGACCTGCTAAGTATATCCACAATGGGTTTTCGGGGAGAGGCCCTTGCCAGCATCGCGGCGGTAAGCAGGGTCGATGTTGTAAGTAGGATTGCCGACTCGATCGAGGCCAATCGATTTACAATCGACTGTGGTGATAAAGAAGAAGTCGCCCCTTGTAGCGGTGACTATGGTACGACGATTGAGGTCAGAAACCTTTTTTACAAGATGCCTGCAAGGAGGAAATTCCTGCGAACGGCCAATACCGAGATGACGCACATCATCGAGCATTTCACACGGATAGCGCTGGCTCATTGCCGGCTGGATATGACACTGATACATAATAACCGACAGTTGTATCGGCTCGTTGGCGGGACGGAACTCAGGGACCGAATCAGACAGCTGCTCAGCGGGACAATTGCCGAAGATTTGATTGAGACGCAAAGCGAAGAGAAGGGAATCAAGGTTTTTGCGTTATTAGGCAGGCCAAGCCAGGCGAGAGCAAATAACAAATTCCAGTACGTATTTCTAAACAGCAGATATATTCGGGATAAATTCATCGGCCATGCGATAAAGGAAGCCTACCGCGGTCTGATTGAGCCGAACAAGTTCCCCATGGTTTTTCTGTTTCTGGAGTTGGGGACCGATACGTACGATGTTAATGTGCATCCGACCAAAATCGAGGTGCGTTTTGACAATGCGAATCTTGTACATTCGCAGGTGTTGGCGGTGATGCGAGAGAAGCTGTTGAGCATGAACCTTGACGTTGACGCGCAGCTGCCCGCTTCGGCGGTGACGCTGACCGGTGAATCTGCAGTAGATGGTTCAGATGAGGCCAGACACCAAAGAATTGCCGAAGCAATGGCGGACTTTTTCAAGCAGCACAAGCCTGTTGCCAGCTCGCAGCAGCATCTTGGCTTTTCGGGCTCGGCTGGTACAAAGGCAGACTACAAGAGTACCGCTTTGGCTTCCGGGCAGGTTTCAGAGCGGACTCTGACAATTGACGCGATGCCTAAGAAATTCCTGCAGCTGCACAACAGCTACGTCGTTACTCAGACCGATGACGGTTTTATTATTATCGACCAGCACGCGCTTCATGAGCGGATAATTTATGAGGACCTTTGCAGAAAGGTATCGCAGGGGAATCTGGAATCTCAACGACTGCTGATGCCGGAAACCTTCGAGATAACCGACGCGCAGGCTGAGACGATAAAGACAAATTCACAGCTTCTGGAGAAGATGGGCATTGAATTAGAGCCGTTCGGGCCGAAAACGATGGCGATTCAGTCGTTTCCATCGATGCTGGCAAAGGTAAATCGTCTTGAGTTTGTGCAGGATTTGCTTGACATGTTGGTTGACAAGGCTACAAGCCTGGATACCGAGAGGCTGTTGCATGAGGTTCTCGACATGGCCTCATGCAAGGCGGCGATTAAGGCGGGCCAGGTGCTTAGTGAAGAGGAGATGGCTCAGTTATTAGCTGACAAGGAAACTGTTGAAAGAGCCGGCAGGTGTCCGCATGGCCGGCCTACAACGATAAAATTTTCGTTAGACGAGCTGGAAAAGCAGTTCAAGAGAACTTGACCGAGAAGATGAATAGATGGTGGTGGTTATTGTTGATAATCCTGTGCTGGATCGGTGCTGGGTTTGCGCTATTCGGGCGTCAGCAGCAAAGCGAAAGCGCCACCTGTCTGCCAAGCCGGCCTGAGCGAATCGTCTCCATGGCGCCGAATCTTACGGAGATAGTTTTTGCGCTTGGATTGGAGGATAGAATTGCCGGTGTGGCTTCCGACAGCGATTATCCACCGGCGGCGCTGAACAAACCGAAGGTAGGAACCTTCTGGCAGCCAAATACCGAAGCTGTCATAGCGCTCAATCCGGATTTGATAATTATGCTGGATAACGAGCGGCAAAGACCGTTTGCCAACAGCCTGAACCGTGCCGGCTGCCGAGTTTTGGTCTTAGAGTTAAGAAGAATAGAACATCTTCGGGCAGCGATTGAGATGATTGGTCGGGCAACCGATACACAGTTACCCGCTAAGCAATTAATAGATAAGATCACAGAGAGGGTAAATAGTCTGTCCGGCCTTGTTGGCGCAGAGGGAAAAGTGAAGGTACTTTGGGTTGTTCAAAGTGAGCCGCTGCGCGTAGCAGGACGAGATACGTTTATCAATGGGATAATCGAATTGGCTGGTGGTGAAAATGCGATCGGCCCTACTATTCAGGAATACCCTCGCGTGGGAACTGAAGAACTCCTTGCCTGTGGTGCAGAAGTGATAATTGAGGCTGCAATGGGAGACAATGTCGAACAGCAGCAACAGGTTGCTGAGGTTTTCTGGGGCAAGTATCCGAATTTGCCGGCTGTGAAAAATGACAGAATTTATGTTGTGGACCCTGACACGGTGCTTAGGTTGGGACCGAGATTGCCGGAAGGTTTGGAAATGATTGCCGGCTACTTACATCCAAGCAGCTTTGTTGAATGAGCAGGGCAGGGCGGAAATTGGGGTAAAGGGCGTGAAGGAAAAAGTAATACTATGCTTTAGCGGCGGTAAAGACAGCGTATTGGCTCTTTACGAATTATTGAAACATGATGACTATGAAGTGGCGGGACTTCTGACAACGATAACACAAGGCTACGGACGAATTGCTATGCACGGGGTAAAGGCAAATCTGCTTGAGCTCCAGACAAGAGCACTGGGTATGAGGCTTGAGAAAGTCATGATCCCGAAAAATAGCTCTGATGAAGAATATGAGTCCAGGATGCGAGCGGTTTTAGAAAGATATTTGGCCTCAGAAATTCACACGGTTGCTTTTGGAGACATATTTCTGGAAGATATAAGAAAACAACGTGAAAACAATTTATCAAAGATGGGTATGAAAGCGATATTCCCTCTATGGAAGAATAATACCGCCGAACTTGCCCAAAAGTTTATAAAGCTCGGTTTTAAGGCCGTTATCACGTGCATTGACGGCGATATATTTGATAAAACATATGCCGGCAAAGCCTTCGATAAGGAGTTTTTATTCGAAATACCTTGCGGAACTGACCCTTGTGGTGAAAACGGTGAATTCCATTCGTTCGTATACGACGGCCCCTTATTTAGTGAAAGGATATCCCATACGGTCGGGAAGGTTGTTTTGAGAGAGAAGCGTTTTTATTATTGTGATTTGACAGCAGTTGAAAATTGCCCGGGGACAATTAAACAAGAAACAAATTGATTAGATGCCTGTAACCGTAACACCTAAGAAGTTGCTGCTGAAAATCGCCATCGGCTTTATTCTACTGCTGGCTGTAATGATGTTATGCGCTTTGGTGGGCACACAAAAGATATCTTTGGCCAGGGTTTTCGCCGGGTCGGGTGACAATATCGACTATACAATCTTTATCCGGGTCAGGTTAGCACGCGCGGTCTTGGCTGCAATAGTAGGTGCAGCTCTGGCATGTTCGGGGGTTGTGTTTCAGGGACTTTTGCGGAATCCCCTTGCCGACCCATATATTTTGGGTATATCCAGCGGGGCGGGCTTAGGAGCAATTGTCGCGGTTATCAGCGGATTTAGCTGGACGCTTTGGGGGCGGTCGCCGATAGCGGTCTTCGCTTTCGCAGGTGCACTGGGCACGGTTTGGTTAGTGTGGCTGATCGGGCGATTGGCGGGAAGGTCCAACGTAACGGGTTTGTTACTTGCCGGGGTGGTGGTCAATGCCTTTTTCTCGGCGATGATTATGTTTTTGACATCGGTAGCGAAAAGCGACCAAGTATTTTCGACGATATTCTGGCTGATGGGCAATATGACCGAAGAGGATTTCCTGGTTCTTTGGCTGAGCGGTGGGTGTGTGATTGTGGGGATAATCACACTATTCTATATCAGCCCGCAGCTGAACGTCATCAGCTTTGGCGAAGGTGACGCACGGAGTATGGGTGTAAACACCAGCGCGGTCCAGACAGTTGCGTTTGCTGTTGCAGCGGCCATAACCGCCGTCGCGGTCAGCCTAAGCGGCCTGGTAGGATTTGTAGGTTTGGTTGTTCCGCATGGAGTAAGGCTGGTGTTCGGCCCCGACCATCGTCAGTTGCTTCCCTTGAGCGCTATTGTTGGGGCGATATTTCTGGTGGCCGCTGATACGCTGGCACGCATTGTAGTCGCTCCGGCGCAGCTACCGGTCGGCGTGGTAACTGCCATTGTGGGGGGACCTTTCTTCCTGGTTTTGCTGATTAAGCACACACGCAAGGTGGGGTGGTCAGGTAAATGAGCATTATAGAAGTTGGCCATCTGAGTTTCAGCTATTTGGAAGTTGAGGTCTTGCGGGACCTGAGCTTTGAGGTTGAGCGAGGCTGTTTCTTAGCGATAGCCGGGCCGAACGGTGCCGGTAAAAGCACACTGCTTAATCTGCTAAGCGGCGTACTCAAACCGGATTCGGGTTCCATAAAGATTGACGGGTCTGAGGTGAAATCATACAGCACTGAAGCCCTTGCGCGGGAGGTGGCGGTAGTTCGGCAGGAATTTGTGCCGGTGTTCGGCTTCTCGGTAATTGAAATGGTTTTGATGGCGAGGACGCCTTATTACGGTCCAATAGGATTTGAAAGCAAGGCCGACAGAGAAATAGTGAACGATGCGCTGGCAGCGACTGACACTGTTGAATTCGCCCGGCGGCGGTTAGGACAAATAAGCGGCGGTGAAAGGCAGAGGGTGTTTATTGCCAGAGCACTTGCCCAGGACACATCTATTTTGCTGCTGGATGAGCCAACGAGTTTTCTTGATTTGCGACATCAGGTCAGGATATATGACCTCCTGAAGAAAATGCAGATTGAAAAAGACAAGACGATAGTTGTGGTAACACATGATATTAATCTGGCCGCTCAGTATTGCGACGAGGCTTTGCTTCTTGGCGCAGACACCGATTATTATAAGGCGGCGCCACAGGATGTATTTTCACAGGAAAAGATTGAAAAGGTGTTTGGCGTAACGGGGTTCGCCGGGCGGGTAGGCAGAGAAAAGTTTTTCCTGCCTTTGGGTAAATTTGCGAGGGACTATCGGAATAAAATGTCATAAGACCTTATTCTAATTATAGTTACAACTTTAGGGCAAATTGTCTTGCATAATTTGCTTCAGATTATTATATTTTCATTCCGAAAATTGGCCGATTAGACTATTATTCTGAGTTTTGCACAGTAAAATCCAGGATGCAGAGCCTTGCAGACAGGGCCGGTTGGGATACAGGAAAGGTATACAGGTGGCAAAAAAGGCAAAAAAGACACCAAAGAAAAAGATTGCCTCAAAAGAGTCAGTGGCTAAAAAAGCCCTGACTAAGAAAACCAGTGCAAAGAAAGGCGGAGTTAAGAAGGCCGCAGCAAAGAAAGCCACCCGCAAAAAGAAGACTACCAGAAGACGAAAAAAGAGCACTCTTACAGCCGAGGAAATTCAACACTTCAGGGAGTTGCTGTTACAGAAACGGGCTGAGCTTGTGGGTGATGTCAATTCCATAGAGAGCGAAGCTCTTAAGAAATCCCGCCTGGACGCGGCCGGTGACCTTTCGAGCATGCCCATACATATGGCTGACCTGGGGACGGACAACTTTGAGCAGGAGTTTGCCCTTGGTTTGATGGACAGTGAGCGAAAGATACTGGCCGAAATAAATGATGCTCTCAGGCGTATTGATGACGGTGTGTACGGCATTTGCGAGGGAACCGGTAAACCTATTGGAAAGGCAAGATTGAAAGCGAGTCCGTGGGCGCGGTACTGTATTAAGTATGCCACCATGGTGGAGAAGGGCCTTGTAAGCGAAGGCGAGAAAATATTCGAAGAAGGCGAAGAAGAATATGAAGATTCCGCTGGGGGACGCCTTACGGCGGAAGGCGAGTTTGCCGAAGCCGATGAGTTCGAAGAGGACGAGTCTGAAAAGTCAGGTTATGCCGATTATGACAAAATTGATGAAAATGACAAAGAGGGGTCTTAGTCAAATCCTGGTTCCTTCCTCAAACAAGGCCGTTGGTATAAAGAGGCCCGTCAAAATGAAAAGAATCTGACGGGCTTTTATCATGCTTATGTGTGATGGGTGTCAATATGACAGAGGAAAAACAGCTGTGGCGGATATGGGACGATTTGCCATTTACTAAGTTGCTCCAGAGCTTCAGGATGGCTGTCGGGCCAACCAAGATGGTTATCGCCATGTTGACAGTGATAGTTATTTGCCTCGTAGGCTGGGTCATGGATATCTGCACGGAGGCGGATGTTATCGGCTACGAACAGCAGCCGATACTTACGCCGATTATCGCTTCCGTCGTGGATTTCGGTAAGGCGGCTCAATTGGAAGTGTACATTACCGACCCGGCCAAGACCATCCGGTCTATAGAGCAATACAAGCAGCAGGGCAAAGGAAGAGGCGTATTTTCAACACTCTGGAACTTCGGGGCGGCAAGATTTAACGGGGCTACAGTCTCACTGCTTAAACTGGACATCTCAAACACGCTGGCCAATATATGGCTTTGCGTGGTGGGCCTTGCCTGGGCGATTAAGTATCATACTGTTTACAGCATTGTCTATTTTATCATTATTACCATCGTAATTTGTGTCTTTGGGGGAGCTATCTGTCGAAGCGCGGCCCTTGAATTCGCCCGGGGTGAAAAGCCGGGCCTTACCGAAGCATTCAGGTTCAGCGGGACAAAGTTTAAGAGTCTGTTGGCCGCTCCTTTCGTGCCTGTCGGAATAATGCTTTTCTTGGGCGCACTTGTGTTTTTCCTCGGGCTGATAGGCAATTTGCCGGCCGGACTCGGCGAGCTGATTATGGCCCTGATGCTGGCTGCTACCTTGGTGGTCGGGCTGTTGATAGTTTTTTTACTGACCGGAACCGTTGTGGGAGCGGGCCTTATGCTCCCTGCGGTGGCATATGAAGGGTCGGACGGACTCGACGCCATAAGCAGGTCCTTCATGTATGTATTCAATCGACCGTGGGCGATGCTCTTCTACACATTAGCAGCCACCATCTGCGGAACGATTTCATATTTATTCATACGATTCTTTGTCTTCTTGCTGCTGATTGTAACATATGCTCTGCTTTATCTCGGCATCTCGTGCAGAGCCGGCGGCGCCGACAAGTTGGCCGGCCTTTGGCCAAAACCTGAATTCTTTGACCTGCTTGGGTCGAAAGCTGAAATGTCGATGAACTTGCCTGAAACAATATCCGCATTTTTGATTCACCTTACAGTCTTGTTTGTGGTCGGATTGGTGGTGGCTTTCGTAATAAGTTTCTATTTTTGCGCAAGCACAATCATTTATGCACTGATGCGCAATACTGTTGATAACGTGAGCATAGATGAAATTTATATCGAGCTTGACGAGGTTCGAGACGAATCCGATGCTGCGGCGTCGAATGTCCACGAACAAGACAAATAAACAAACAGCTATACAAAGCTGGTCAGTATGATAATTACATTCTAATCAAGTCGATTGGGTCTCAAAACCACAAAGCTGGTGGGGAACGGCAATCTTGACATCCCCTGCTGCGATTGCTATACTTAAACTCAGTACGGTAAGTTACTGTCGATAATGGAGTAAGCAATATGTCCGATTCCGGTAGCAACGGCAAAACACGGACCATTGAAAAGGACACCGCTGAAACGTCCGCTTCGATCACGGTAGGTATATTACGTTTTAGAAGGCTGCTCATAATTCTCACCCACGTGGCAGCCTTCACTGCTGCGCTGGCGCTGGCATTTCTATTTGCCTTCAAAATGGCGTTTCTGAGAAGATGGGTGATATATCCGTTCCCATTGTTTCTGCTTTTCAGCTTATCGATTAAATTGATAGTCTTCGGGCGATTCGGGCAGTACCGAGGCTGGTGGCGCTACGTGGGGATATCCGACCTTATCGGAATTGCCAAGGCCTCTTTTGCAAGTACGCTAATATTATTTGGTCTGTGGTGGGCATATGTCTATGTTGATATTGATTTCATCCTCAAGGACGCCAGTGAGAAAATCGGCAGCAATCTTAAACAAATTGAAAATGTTTACAAGATACCCATCAGTGACCCTGAAACCAGGAGATTGCGAAGGCGTTGGCACAATCTCAGGGGCCTTTATGATTTGATTGAAGTAGGCCGTATCAATCAAATCCGAAAAGGAATCAGCAGCATCTCTGATGAGACACAGGCAGAGGCGCTCCAAATTCGTTTATTACAACTCACAGAACTCAGGAGGACGTTCGATTCCATACTCTTGCTTGATATTGTAACAACAATAATGCTCCTTGGCGGATTGCGAATGGTAATTCGCCTTTATCATGAAGAATACTTCACAGAATCACGCGGGTCTCTGAAGCGATTTTTGATAATCGGCGCGGGCGATGCCGGTGAGGCACTGCTTCGAGAGATTGTGCGGATGAAGGTTGAACAATATGACGTGGTCGGCTTTGTCGATGATGACGAGGCCAAACGAGGGATGAGCATTCATGGTATCAGTGTTCTGGGAACGGTGGAGCAATTGCCTGAAATTTGCCAAAAGCAGAAGATTGACGAAATTGCCATAGCGATGCCCAGTGCCACCCACAAACAGTTAAGGGGTGTTGTACAAATCTGCCAGGGCACAAAGATTCGATTTCGCACTGTGCCGTCAATCACCGATATTGCTTCCGGCAGGTATAGGGTGTCACAAATCCGCGACGTGGATATCGACGACCTGTTAGGCAGAGAGGTTGTCCATTTGGACCTCGATTTGATAGAAAAGTTTCTTAAAGATAAGGTAATTCTTGTAACCGGTGCCGGTGGATCAATAGGCTCGGAAATGTGTCGACAGGTATGTAACTTTGAGCCGAAACTGCTCCTTCTTGTTGAACAGGCCGAAAATCCCCTCTTTTTTATCGAGCGTGAACTCAATCAGCGTTTTCCGGATGTGCCGGTCGAGTCGCTGGTGTGCAACATTACGGACAAGGTGCGCCTCGAACAAATCTTTGCGAGATATCACCCCCAAGTTGTCATTCATGCCGCTGCTCATAAGCACGTCCCGCTGATGGAGACAAATCCGGGTGAGGCGATCAGAAACAACGTGGTGGGGACAAAGAATATTGCCGACGTGGCGGACGCATACGGCGCGGACGATTTTGTGATGATAAGCACCGACAAAGCCGTCAACCCCACGAGTATTATGGGCTCGTCGAAAAGAGTTGCCGAGATGTATATTCAGGATTTGAACAATACCAGCAAGACTCATTTTGTAACGGTGCGATTCGGCAACGTGCTTGGTTCCGACGGCTCGGT